>Tibetan_p2__coassemble_8431_pt1 | contig 2613 bp, 3 predicted proteins | sample Tibetan_p2__metabat2_low_PE_037 | metagenome-assembled genome bin Tibetan_p2 | reverse complement strand
CTGGTGATGAGGTAATGGGCGGTATCGGCGCAACTTGGAAATTTGGTCGCAAATCTTCCAAATAATAATATTCAGTAATTTTATACAAATTAGACGGGCTAAATGCCCGTCTAATTTGGTATATAGGGTATTTTTATAAAAATTAAGGAGGAACATCATATGAAAAAATTAATTTTAATGTTAACCACTGTTTTCACTTTGGCGTTCAGCAGTATGTGCATGGCTGCTGATGGTGGCGCCCTGAATAAGGCTCAAAATAATGCTGAAAAGTTTATATCTGCATTTACAAGTTCTTCAGCCAAGTATACAGATGTTGTAAGCGGCTTTGGTGCTGATTTGAAGTCCAAAATTACTGATAAAGCATTTGTTGAGCTGCAAAAACAGGTTAAAACTCAATTTGGTAGCGTAAAGAGTAACAGATTCTTCTCCTATGAGCGTTATGACCAGTTTGACAAGGTAACCTATGTAAGCAGTTGCACAAAAGAAAAAATTGTAGCATTTATTATTGCTTGTGATAAAAAAGGTAATGTAATTGATTTTAATATCACTAAATTGCAGGGTGCATCTAAATAACTGCTATGAAAAATAAATTTCTTGCTTTAATATGCGGTGCGCTGCTAAGTTTTTTCCCTAATTGTGCCTGGGCAAATAATTATGAAGATAATAGTGTGGCTGTTGGCAAAAGTGATGTTGGTGAGCTTTATGTAGATTTGGATAATGTTCAAATTTTACGAAAATCCAATGCTGCTTATCTTATAGCTTCTGTTGAGGAACGCTATAGTGATAAAAAGTTTATGGATGAAATCCGTAAAAAAAGGGGCTTGGAGAATGCTGTTGGTACTCTTACATTATATATGTTCGATAATTATGGACGAACCTACTGTATTGTAGGTAAGCATATTTATGATTCCAATGGCAATATGTGCTTAGATTTGGGAAGTGATATGACTATTAAAGAAGTAGGTAGAAATGAAATGCTTTTAAAGATTTATGAAGTATCACTCAAATCCTTAGAGAAAAAGTCCCAAATCCGTTCCTGGGGAAAACGATAAATAGTTATAAAAATCTACAAGAATTTGAATGTGTATTCTGCTATGTATAGAATATTCTGCAAGGCTCTCGGAGAAATCCGAGGGCTTTGCTATTTTTCTGGCATAATAGGCGCTTGTGATGTATAATATAGCAATATAGATGATATTGATTTTAGGGGGATTATGAATGTTACAAGCAGAATTTTCCGTATTATATGAAAAAGCAATGCAGGGTGACGCTGCAGCGCAAAAACGTTTAGGAGATTGCTATTTTAGCGGCAATGGCACTGAGCAGCACTATATAAAAGCAGCCTATTGGTATGAGGTTGCTGCAGAGCAGGGTAATGCAGATGCTCAGAAATGCATTGGTGACATGTATAACGCAGGTAAGGTTATAGTGCGTGATTGCAAAAAAGCAGCCTATTGGTACGAGAAGGCAGCAGAGCAGGGTAATGCGTATGCTCAAAATAGCTTGGGCAATTTTTACTATAAGGGTGAAGGTGTAGCTCAAGATTACGAAAAGGCAGTACATTGGTATGAAAAAGCAGCTGAGCAAGGCGAAACAGGTGCACTGTATCGTTTGGCTGATTGCTACGGCAATGGTGTGGGCGTAGAGCAAGATTTTGCTAAAGCCTTAAAGTGGTATGAAAAGGCAGCAGAGCAAGGCGATGTCAACGCTCAAATTATACTTGGTAATAGATATAAAACAGGCAAAGGTGTTGCTCAGGATTATAAGGAAGCTATAAAATGGTTTACTAAAGCAGCAGAGCAAGGCAGTGTATCAGCACAGTTTAATCTTGGACAATGCTTTTATAATGGTAAAGGTGCTAACCGTGATTATAAAAAGGCCGTATATTGGTATGAAAAAGCTGCTAATCAAGGTTATATTGATGCCCAAAATAGCCTGGGAATGTGCTATGGTTTAGGTCAGGGCGTGGCTCACGATACTAAAAAGGCAGCTTATTGGTATGAACGAGCTGCAGTGCAAGGACAGGTAGAGGCACAGTACAATTTAGGACTTTGCTATGATTTAGGCAACGGTGTGGCTCAGGATGCAAAAAAAGCAGTATACTGGTATGAAAGAGCTGCAGTTCAAGGCAATGCTGACGCTCAGAACAGACTGGGACTGTGCTATGACTTTGGTAAAGGTGTGCTTCAGGACTACAACAGAGCAGTATATTGGTATGAAAAGGCTGCAGTTCAAGGCAATGCTGAGGCGCAAAATAACCTTGGCTTCTGCTATGATTTTGGCAAGGGTGTAGCTAAGGATTATAAAAAAGCAGTCTACTGGCATGAAAAAGCACTTGCACAGAGTGAAGACACTACGCAAGGAAATAAAAAAAGACGTTAAGAATTTATAAACATCGATTAACCGCCCTCGGAGCAGTCCGGGGGCGGCTCTATATTTGGGAAACGCAGGAGTTTAAATTTTTGAAGTAGAGGAGTGTGCTTATGATTCATAAAGTAAAAGCTGTTACGCCACTACCTGATTATCGTTTAAGCGTTCAATTTGCAGAAGGTGTAACTAAAATTTATGATGTAGCTGCTTTGTTTGAAAAATGGTCGATGTTTGCTCCACTCA
>Tibetan_p2__coassemble_1385_pt1 | contig 22575 bp, 22 predicted proteins | sample Tibetan_p2__metabat2_low_PE_037 | metagenome-assembled genome bin Tibetan_p2 | reverse complement strand
AGCTTAATCTTAACACGAAGAGGTCACAATGGACTATTTTTATTCTGTTTTCAAGGTGTGCAATTTCATTTTACAATGAACCCTTTTTATAAATAACAAAAGCTCTAGCTTATATATCATCCTTATACCTATAAATACAAAAGGACCAACAGCTTTTTCAGCCGTTGGTCCTTAGTAATCCATCACTGTAAAGTGCCTAAGCACTAAATATGAAATTATTTTTTGTGGCAGCCTGTAGTTTCACCGTTCATAATTTTTTTGAACAGCTCGTGAGCCTCTTCACAGCTTTTGCCATTCTCCAATGCATGCTTCATATGAATCATAGCAGTGCGATATTTTGCGTGTGCTTCATCCTTAGGTATAGAATCAATATCCATAGGATCATGTTCCATTACCTTTTTGAAAATAGCATGAATTTCTTCGCTAGATTTGCCAGCCTTTTTAGCAGCCTCAACATGCTTCATTGCGCTTTCATAACGACGTTTGCCGTGTGGGTCAGTAGGAATTTCAAAATTAGAATGAGAACAAGTCATTTTATTTACCTCCTCAATAAGTATGAATAAGGAATATTCCTAATTCTTTAATCTTTATATTCAATCAGAAAGCCTGATTACAACCCTGTTTATTATTTTCCAAATAGTATAGCTACAAAGCATCAATCTATTCTTGAAGTGCCTTTGCTACAATACGATTAAATAGCTTGCTCCAAGCAGCCAACATTGCCTCTATTCCACCTAAAACCTCAACAGGTTCAACTTCATAGCTTGCTGCTAAATGGTCAAGCAGTACTTTTCCAGCATCGCAGGCCTCTTCTTCATCAATAAGCTGCCACATAAGCTGGTCCAAAAGATGAATGTACAAAGATGTTGTTGTCAGCATATTTTTCTCAATAGCTAAATTCTCTGCTGCTACAAGATATACCGGCTTAACATCCGCACCAGTTGCGCTACTATACAGCTCCCATAGGCTTCCAGGAGTTATGCCAAAACGCTTTAAACGACGAAATACATTGTGTTGAGTTGTAGGATTTAAGCCAGCCTGCTTATGTAATGAACCCTTTACAGCCTTCATTACAGTTTTGCCAATCAGCTCGCCCAGCTTGGAGTGCTTGCCTGCGCCTTCAAAATAGAGCTCACTTTCAGGATTAGCCACAATAATGGTTTGATCAGTGCCAGAGCCTGTTGCCAGCCCCATAGAATAATTGCTACCCGCTAACAGCTCTTGAATAGCCGCAGTTTTAGCTTCAGTACAGGTTACAAGGGCGCGTGCCATAGTTCCAGCAGGCATATCACAATTAAAAAATAGCATTATATTGATTGTGCCATATTTATCAGGCTTTTCTATAGGACGATAAAAATCAGCTGGATCGCCCACTCTGCCACCATTTGTCTCAATTCCAGCAGTTGCAATGGCAGTTACCGTAAGCTCCTTATAGGTCATGCTTTCAATAACTGCATTTTCCATACTGGCAGCAGTGCTCATACCACTAACCTTTTCTGGATCAATAGCCAAACGTTTAGAAATAAGACGCATGTGCCCCTCGTAAGTATCTGCCAACATCTCACAGGGCATACCTGAGCCTTGTTTGCCGTCATAATTATAAACAGCAACAAAATCCTCATGATAGCCACCATTATATGAAGATGTACTTAGTACCTTTCTTTTTCCACTAAAAAAAATTACTATACTTTTATCATAAAAATAAACTTTATCATTGGTTGCAAGTGTACACAGCTTTTCCGACATAATCTACCTCCATTTATGATATACATTCTAAACCATATAGTAATAGTTCAGTCAAGAAAAATAATAAAAACTCCTAAAGCAGATTCTCTGTATTAAAAATCTACTCTAGGAGCGTTCAATTATAATTTACTGGTATAATACCCAAATTGGTAGTTATAACAAGTTAAATAAAAGTATAGCAGAATAATTATCATGAACAAAATACTATATAGCTATCTATTCAACTGGAAATTGACAGGAATAGTAATATAGCAGGCTACCTTTTCCTTAAAAGCATCTTTAGCAGGACTAAAACGCCACTTATACACAGTCTTCACTGCAGAATCGTCCAGTGCAGCATTACCAGATGATTGTGCAACAAATGCTTCTTCTACCTTACCGCTTGCATTAACCAGCATTTTTACATAAACAGTACCTTCAATAGAGGCATTGCGTGCAGAGGATGGATATGGAGGACGTACAGAAGAAACTATTCTGGGTGGAGTTACAGGCACACCTTGTGCACTACCGCTGCCACTACCAGCACCTTCACCACCGCCAGCTTCTTTGCTTTCACCAGTACCTGTACCACCTTCTGCTACAACCTTAGCATCAGGGTTAGGCTTAGCATTGGGATTTGGAGCAACCTTCTTCTCAACCTTACGCTGCTCCTTTTTCGGTTTCAGCTTCTTATCGACGATGTCATCCTTAGTAACCTGTTCTACCTTTTGCTCTATAACTTCCTCTTGTACGACAGCAGCAGCAGGACCACCACCGCTTAAAGTAACCTCTAATACCTGAGGAGGACGTTTTGTTTCAAAGGCAAAACCCAGGATACCTAAAACACCGGCAACGACGATATGAAAACAAAGAGCGAAGATTAACCCCTTGTTAAATCGTTTTTGCTCATCCGTCATTTACTATCACCTACATCTGTTGCCAGGCCAAAGCGAGTTACGCCTGCACCCTTCAGCTTATCCATCAGCTTAATAACAGTCTTATATTCTGCATCACCTTCTGCACGAATAATTACGGAGAAGGAAGAATCACGCTTGCTTTCCATAGCAGCATTTGCCACCAGCTGATCAATATCCATTTGATCCTCGTCAAGATAAATTGTTCCATCCTTTTTTACAGTAACATTAAAGCTGCTTTTACTTACGGTCTCAGAATTTTGTGCAACTGGCAAACGGATAGGAATTGTTTTTAATTCACTCATATACATAGTACTGATGATAAAAAATACCAGCAACAGGAAAATCATATCAATCATAGGACTCAACATTATCTCAGGAGGTGTAAGTCCCTTTCTATGTCTACCTCTACGCATTAAAATCCCACCTTTAGTTTTTACCGTTGTTTTTAGCTTGAATAATATCAGTTAGTGTGCTTGCAATTTCATAAACATTCAAGCTTTCTGTTTTTATCTTACCGGACAGATATGCGTGAATGCACATGCCCATAATAGCAATACACAGACCAAACACAGTAGTAATAAGAGCTTCACCGATACCTGCAGTAACTGCCATAGGATTTTGGGTACGTTCATTCAGTGCATTAAAGGAAGAAATCATACCAGTAATAGTACCTAAAAGACCAAGCATAGGTGCCAATCCAATCACTACGCTAAGGTAGTTGATATTTTTCTCCAGGTCATCAATAATACGATCTGCCTTTGCGTATACTAAAGACTCTAAACGGTTGCCAAGATCATCAGGAATTTCTAATACCTCAACAGCCATTTGTGCACCTTCACCACTGCTCTTACTTGCAAGTTCATGAGCACCAACAATATTAAAATCATTCATCATGCGGCAGAATTTTTGTACAAAGTCAACACCAACCAATGCCTTGCGGAAAAATAACCAACGCTCTACACCAATAGCAATTGCAGCAATGGAGCAGAATAACAAAGGCCACATGCAAGGACCACCCTTTACGAAATAATCAATAGCACCAGTAAAAATACCCATTTTGAATCCATCCTTTACTCATTCAAATTTGATACAAAAATAAAACAACAGTCCCTACCGTCAATAGGAGACTGCTGCTTCATCTCTAAGACAGTATACCATCGCTCGTAGTAGGAACTGTAATTCCTAAACAACATGCTAACGGGATTAGCCCACAAAGAATACTTGCGATTTATGTCTAAGAATCGTTACTATTTAACTTGTTATATTATAGCACTGCAACATTATTTCGTCAAACAAATACTACATAAATCCTTCGGCATTTTCTATCTTTTATATATTTGATAATTAATTGCAATAAGATTCTATCTCAAATATAAACTACATATTTTAAAAACTTATTCATACTTATTATTAAATCAATGTTTATTCAATATTACAGTTTACTGAAAATAAAAAATGCCAGTGTAAAAAAACTCTGGCATTTTTATTGCAATTATTTGATATTATTTAGTTTATCGGCAATGCTTTGAGCAGAACCATCGCCACTCATAGCTGTCATAATGTCAATATTGCCCACATAAACAATACCGCCTTTGACATATGCTTTAGATTTTTCTTGCTTTTGATGATAAACCTCGGCTAAATTTCCCGCCAAATAATATGCACGCTGCAAGCTGCTCATACTGCTAGTCGCAGCAGGAATCAAAAACTCTTTACCATTGACAAGTATAGCCCCTGTCTTTTCATTTACTTTAACCTTTTTATTGCTATATTCAAACATTTTCTTAGCAAAATTATCTCGTCTATCTTCTGGAGACGGATGGGTAGAAGGAGCTAAAATATCCTGAAGAACGTTGGAGCGATGATTTTGCTGCTCCAGAACCTGTTGCCAGATAGCAGCACAGGCACCCACGTTATAGCCTGCATCAGCCATGTAATCAAATGAAATATTATCTGCCTCCCACTCGCTCTTTTTGGTGATACCAGAGTTTTTAGCATGTACAGCAACTACATTAGCTGCAATGATGCTGCCTACTCCCAATTCGCCACCTACAGAAGCCATAACAACATCTACACTTAGCTTCTTTTTTGCTCCTTTTAGAGAATGGTCCTTTTGTCCATGAACCATTTCATGAGCAATTATTGCTGCAAGCTTTTCTTCATTATAGTCAACAAACTTAAATGCACCAATATTTACAGAAACATTATGCCCTAATGCACAAAAGGCGTTAAAGGATTCATCATTATTTACAAAATAATCATAAGGCTTTTCGTAAATGGAAGGATCGCTCTTAGCGATACCTGCAGTAATATTGGTCATAATGCTTTTCAGCATTGCGTTAGCCGTAGGATCATAATTGACACCATTTTGCTCTTTAAGCTCCTGCATCAGTTCTCCTCGGCCTTCACCATCATAATACTCTAAGGACTCTACAATTGCAGCCTTCTGCGCAGATGCTGCAACCGCTCTTGCTGCTACTCCAATCCAGTCAAAAGCCTCAGCCTTAGGCGGTGTGCAAACTCCAATCCCACCAAAGGTCAACATACCAGCTAAAATCAATGCGTTAAACTTTTTCATACCCCACCTCTTAAATATACTCTTATGTTATTAAAGCACTTCCACAGTACCGTCTTCCTTGTACAGTTTTGCTTCCATATCCACAATAGCAAAAAGCGCTAAAACAGGATTATCTGCACTTTGGAAAATATTTACTAAAATAGGACAAGCATCAAGCATAGCCTGTTTCATATCCAAATCAGTGCATTCTTCAGCTTTACCACTAATACGCAGCCATTTTAAAGAACCTGCTTGATTAGCTGCAATCTGAATATGAGCATCAGCCTTAAGTTGCTTATAAACATCCTTCATGTTAGCTGTTGAAATATACAGAACGCCATCCTTTTCCATCACTGCACCAAAAGGACGAACAGCAGGAACACCATTATTATTAGTAGCTACATAAAATACTCCAAATTCCTTCAAATAATCATAAGCTTTGCTCATTTCCAGCATCTCCTCACTAGCATAACTTTTTTACTACATTATACTACATATTAGACCGTCCTACACAAAATTCACACTAAAAACATTTATTAATAAAGCTCGCCACAAAGCTATTGTAAATAAATGTACACAAATTAGCCTGCACAGTTCAGCACAACTACATAACCTATGCTATAATAAGATGTGGAAACTTTCTTTTCCTTATTATAAGTATTGTAGGAACAGTGTGTTTCTACACAATGATGTTCGTTGCATCAAATATTAAAACTAGAGGTACATTATGAATAATTTAAGCTTTAGATATGCAACTAAAGATGATTCTGCCTTAATTTTGAAATTTATCAAAGAGCTTGCCGATTACGAACACATGTTAAATGAAGTAATTGCTACTGAAGAACTATTACAAGAGTGGATTTTCGAAAAACAAAAAGCAGAAGTCATCTTCGCTATGGAAAACGATACAGAAGTTGGTTTTGCACTCTTCTTCCATAATTTTTCTACTTTTTTAGGACGTGCAGGTATTTACTTAGAAGATTTGTATGTACAACCAGAACATCGTGGTAAGGGTTATGGCAAAGGATTGCTGAAAAAGCTTGCTCAAATTGCTGTAGAGCGTGGCTGCGGGCGCCTGGAATGGTGGTGCCTTGATTGGAACCAACCTAGTATTGATTTCTATCTTTCACTAGGTGCAGAACCTATGAAGGATTGGACAGTTTATCGTATAGCTGGCGATACGCTGCATAAAATGGCTGAGTAAGCTCTTAAAATGTTCTTTTGTATACGTGTTCATCTTAACTTACATAAATCACACCAATGGAAAGATTTGCTGCTAATCTAAGACTGCGTTAAGCATAATGTAGTCGAAATCTTATTAATGTAACAAAAAACTGCTAAATATATTTTGAGCCAGGGGCGATTGGAGCCCGGCGGTTTAAAATATATTAGCAGTCTTTTTATTTATATAGAAAACAAAAAAGCACCTTGATTTCTCAAAGTGCTGATTAACATATGGTGGGCGCTAACGGGATCGAACCGCTGACATTCTGCTTGTAAGGCAGACGCTCTCCCAGCTGAGCTAAGCGCCCATATAATGCATTTGAAAAGAACGCTTTTCAAGTGACTCGTTTATTATACCATTTTTGAAGGAAATGTCAAGAGAAATATTATTGAAATTCTAGGCTAAAAAGATATTATACAGTTAAGAATAAAAACGACAAGAAATGCACAGCGTTATTTTTTAGAAAAATTGCAACTTTTAATTGCAATTTAGATATTTAACTGGATACTGTAGTTATTTCCTACACATAAAATTTCCTATACAACAGAATCTTCAAAACCTTTCATAGCCTTTGATTAGTATAGTAAACCACCGTATTTATCAACATATATTGCATTGTTAAAAACGTCCTATGCTGCTGATAATGATTTCTATCTTAACAAGTCAGTATGTTTAATTTTTAAAGGAATAAGGATTGGTACAAATAATGTACAGGACAACAGAAGAGTCCATTTACACAATACGTGAAAACGATAAAAAACATCTAAAAAAACCAACATTTTCTATTATGGAAACAGTTAAAAACACAATAAAAAAGGCACCTTGAAAACCTCAAAGTGCCGATGAATACGTGGTGGGCGCTAACGGGATCGAACCGCTGACATTCTGCTTGTAAGGCAGACGCTCTCCCAGCTGAGCTAAGCGCCCGATTTGGTGATCCAGGAGGGATTCGAACCCCCGACCCACGGCTTAGAAGGCCGTTGCTCTATCCGACTGAGCTACTGAACCACATTTGTAATTGTAAATGGAGCGGGCGATGGGAATCGAACCCACAACATCAGCTTGGAAGGCTGAGGTTTTACCACTAAACTACACCCGCAAAAATTTGGTCGGAGTGGCAGGATTCGAACCTGCGACACCCTGCTCCCAAGGCAGGTGCGCTACCAAACTGCGCTACACCCCGAATACAAAGGGTATTATACACGATTCTAAAGTATAAGTCAAGAACAATATTATAAAAAATTTAATATTTATCTATTTCTGTTCTTTAGGAGTCCCAGCGCAAGTACAAGATCCTCCATAGAAATTTTATTATCGTGTTTTTCCTCTTGCTTCTCATCAGAAAGCAGCTCCATAAAGTCGCATCCAAGAGCCTTCTTTATCAAAAAGAGATTTTCCATAGTAACTATGGTTTTACCATTTTCGATATTACTAATATGTGCTTTAGAAATCCCAATGGCATCTGCAAGTTCAGTTTGAGTCATATTTTTGCGTAATCTAACAAGCTTTATTCTATAGCCAACACGGCACAATTCTTCTCTATCAATTTCAACAACTGCAAGTTTCTCCATTGTAAATCTCCTATTCAAAGTATTTGTTCTAAATTTAGCAAATTAATTTTATCACACATTTTTAGAATTAACAAGCATTTACAAATGTAAAATTTTGTAGTTATCAAATTTAACCGTTATGACACTAATATACCTTATTTCCTAGGTTATTTGTATTATATTATGACATGAAAATAAATTATTAGTTTCCCAAGCAGTATAACAAATTCATAAAGAATCCGCTCTATCTCAGTATACATTGTAACAATATTTATTTTACTGATGAATGATTGATGACTATCACAAATATCAAGTAACTCCACTATGATATTTTGCTATTGTATATAAAATGTAGTAGGCTATGCTGATGAATAACACTATCAATTCAGTATATACTATATATCTCATTCGTCTTTTTAACCTTACCGTTTTATATACATAAAAAATACGTGTATACATTTTAGTGAAATATTGTGCTACCCCCATCACCTATGTTACAATAATTCCATGAGTTAACGCTTCGGCGTATATGTCTTAATTTAATTTGAAATGGGGTAAAAGAAATGTTAGAATTTTTGACTACTGTTAACTCCTTTGTATGGGGTCCACCCCTGATGGCCCTCTTGCTCGGAACTGGTATCCTCCTTACTATTCGCTTAGGATTATTACAAATTTTAAAGCTTCCCAAAGCTTTAAGCCTAATTTTTACAGCCCGTAATGCAGGTAATGGTGATGTTAATAGCTTCCAAGCATTATGTACCGCTTTAGCTGCAACCGTAGGTACTGGTAATATCGTAGGTGTAGCAACTGCTATTAAGCTTGGCGGTCCTGGTGCCCTCTTCTGGATGTGGGTTGCTGCCTTCTTCGGCATGGCCACAAAATATGCAGAAGGTGTTTTGGCTGTTAAGTATCGTGTAGTTGATGCTCATGGCAACATCTCCGGTGGTCCTATGTACTACATTGAAAATGGTTTAGGCAAAGCCTACAAGCCTCTGGCAGTTATGTTTGCAGTATTCACCATTCTCACTGCTTGCCTTGGCTCTGGTACCTTTACTCAGGTAAATGCAATTACCTCTATTACTGAGGTTTCCTTAGGTGTTCCTGTGCTGTGGACTGCGGGTATCCTTACTGTACTGGTTGGTATCATCACCATTGGTGGTCTGCAATCCATCGCTAGTGTTGCCAGCAAGGTAGTTCCCTTCATGGCTGTTCTTTATGTAATCACTACTGTGTCTGTTTTAGTTTACTATGCAGCAGAAATTCCAGCAGCAGTTTCCTTAATCATTGACAGTGCCTTTAATACTACCGCAGCAAGTGGTGGCTTCTTAGGTGCAACTATGATGCTGGCTATGCGTTCCGGTGTTGCACGTGGCATTTTCTCCAATGAAGCTGGTCTTGGCAGTGCTCCTATCGTAGCAGCTGCAGCAAAAACTAAATGGCCCACAGAACAAGGCCTTATCTCCATGACAGGTACATTTATTGATACTATCATCATTTGTACTATGACTGGTCTTACCTTGGTTGTAAGTGGCGTATGGTGCGGTGATTTGAACGGTGCTGCAATGACTGAAAGTGCCTTCTCCTCCGCCTTCCCCATGCTTGCTAAGTACATTCTTTGCGTTGGCCTGGTTCTCTTCGCCTTCACTACCATCATCGGTTGGAACTACTATGGTGAACGTTGTGTAGAATATCTCTTTGGCGTAAAGGCAATCAAACCTTATCGTTATATCTACATCCTGTTGGTTGGTAGCGGTGCATTCCTGAAACTTGAGCTTATCTGGATTATTGCAGATATTGTAAATGGCTTGATGGCACTTCCTAACCTTATCGCTCTTATCGGTTTAAGCGGCGTTGTTGTAGCTGAAACCAAAGCATACTTTGCATATTGGGAAAAGGTTCGCTCTAGAAAAAAACAAATCAAAGCGGCAGCCCAAGAAGCAAGTATTGCAGAAGCATAATTATCATATCGTTATTACAGAAGCTGTCAGCAAAACTGATAGCTTCTTTTTTATACATTTTTCCTTAATACAAATATTACTTTCATATCCAAAGCAAATGTATATATTCATTCAAAATATATCAAGAAGCATAATTATAAGGTTAATAATGGACAAAAGTGTAATATTTTTGTGTTTTGCATTGCTAAAGTCCTTTAAATGTGATATTATATCTTAAGGAAAAGTTCCACACTTTTCTCAACCCCCTAGTCATACAACATCCCACATTAATGTATGACCTTTCAACCCACAAAGAAATAGCCCGTGTCGTTGACCCACCTTCGACACGGGCTGTTTCTTTTTATTTTATAAATATATGCCAATTATATTATATATATAAAACAGTCCGTGTAGCTTTTATAGCCTAAGCACGGACTGTTTCTTTTTATAATATGCACTTCTTAACGGAATTCTACCTTTAAGTGTTGACGTTCTGGCATACGTTTGAATTTATATTTAGGATAACCAACCATCAAGGCACCTACAAGATTATGCTTTTTAGGAACACCAACAAGGTCTAAAAGAGGTTGGTAGCCAGCAATACCACAGGACTGGATAAAACCTGCAATAGTGGTACCTAAGCCTATGGTAGGTGCAAAAAGCTCTGCATAAGCCCAGCTTTGCTCACAGTTGCTAACACCTGTAATATTAAGACGTCTCGCTGTAGCAAAAATTAAGCATGGTGCATGCCTTGCAATAATATCCTGACCACGTTCACGATAAGCACGCAAAACAGTCATAAAATAACGCTTATTTTCAGTACCAGCCTCTATCTCTGCTTCCATCCAGTCAGCAACAGTATCAGCTATAGCGCTAATTGTTTCCTTGTCACGAATGACAATATAATACATACCCTGAGAGTTGCCTGCTGTAGGTGCGTAACGGCACACATCCAGCATTCTAGTGATTTCTTCTTCAGTCGGAGCTGCGTCCTTGAAAATACGTACACTGCGACGCATACGCAAAAACTCGTAAGCAGTTTCGGCATCAAGAGTTGGCATTGTGACAGGTCTTTGCTCAGATAAAGGAGTGTATTTATTATCTAAAGCACCAACCGGACAGATAGCTACACATTGACCACAGCTCATGCAGCCTCTATCAAAATTACATTCCGGACCATTTTCTCCCATGGACAGAATGCAAGAGGGACAGCACTCCACGCAAATACCGCAGTGGAGGCACTTGCTTTGATCGACTGTTAATAAATCCATAATAACACCTCAGTCTTCAAATTGAATGTATTCGAGACCTTTAAAGTCAGCAATGAAACGAGCGTTTTTAGCGGCAGTACCATAGTTGGTCTTATCCTTAACCTCTACAGCCTTTGCGTTAGCTAAACCAATATATGCACAGGCAGTTTGTGCTTCAAACTGCTTAGCATGCTGTAAAACTATAGCTTTAGTTTTATCACTGATGCTACCCTTTTCAGGATACATTGCAGAAGCAGCTAAAATAAAGGTTACTGCCTCACCCTGCTTTACAACCATACTTGGCAGCGCATCCTTTTCCTTTTGAGCAACAAGAATTTCAAAGCCCTTACTTTCCAACCAGTTAGCTAAAATTTCCAGGCCAGCTTCATGAAGCTCCTGCTCATTCATCAAAACTTCTTCCATATTTAATTCTCCTTATTCTTCGCCTAGAACAAGAACCTCAGGCTCAAGCTGCACACCATGAGCTGAAAAAACCTTATCCTGTACGTCCTTAATCAGCTGCAGCACATCAGCAGCAGTTGCACCACCAACGTTAACTACAAAGCCTGCATGCTTTTCAGATACCTGTGCTCCACCAACAGTATACCCCTTCAAGCCTGTTTGCTCAATAAGGGTTCCTGCAAAATAGCCCACAGGGCGCTTAAACATACTGCCTGCACTAGGAAGCTCTAATGGCTGCTTACTAATGCGTCTGTGACTAAAATCAGCCATTTTAGACGTAATATCATCCTTACAGCCAGGCTCAAGCTTTAAATTAACCTCCGTAACAATAAGACCGCTCTTTTGTAGCTTTGTTTTGCGATAGGCAAATTCAAGCTGTTCAGCCTTAAGAAGCATTAAATCACCATTGGTATCAATAACACGTACTGATTCTACAACCTTTGACATTTCGCCATCATAGGCACCTGCATTCATATACACAGCGCCACCAATGCTGCCAGGAATGCCAACAGCAAACTCCATGCCAGTCAACTCTAAATCAGCCGCCTTACGAGATGCCATAGCTAAAGACACACCACTGCCAAAAGACAAGCGTTCGCCCTCTGCCTCTATCTTGCACAGCATATTGCCAAGCTTGATTACCAAACCACGGATGCCCTTGTCACGTACTAAAAGGTTAGAACCATTACCAATCAAGGTTACAGGTATACCATTATCCTTAGCACGCTTTAAAAGTGCCTGCAGCTCTTCCTCGTTGGCAGGCAGAGCAATTACATCTGCTGGACCACCAATCTTAAAGGAAGTATGCTTGCTCATAGGCTCGTTTATAAGCAGTTCCTTTGCAGTGCAATCTGCAAAAATCTCCTGCAAATTCAGGTCAGCCATTATTTCTCTCCAACAACCTCGGTTACTACATCTTGAATATTTTTAGTAACATCGGACAGCATCATTTGGAAACGCATAAAGGAGTTCAGATATTGCATAGCATCTTGGTTTAAGGATAATACCTTGTACAGCTCTTGAATTTTATCAACGATAGCTTTATCGGGCTCTTTGCCTTGAATTTTAGCAAATTCTGCATCTTGGTTAAGCTTTAAAAACTCATTTACCATGTTTTTAGCATTTGCATCCTTGTTCAAAGCGGTAGTTGCTTCTTGTAATTTTTTGTACTCGTGGCTTTCACGCATAGCCTTTGCTAAATCATTAGCGCAATCATAAACGTTCATGTTTCTCACCTCATTAAATATTTTTTATATCAATTATGTAATTGTTCAAGTGGTATATTTAAGTGAGCATTTTGGCTAGCATCACCAAATTCATAGTGCCACCATTCCATCTCAATACCCTTAAAACCATACAGCTCCATAGTATCACGCAGCAAGCCTCTCAAATAGCGCTGACGGCTTGTACCACCAGCATAGCTTGCATACTGACGGATGCTAGGTTCATCAAAACCACTGGTGAGCTCTATCTCTGCACCTGTAGCTAAATCATATAATCCAACATCAACAGCATTGCCAGTATTATGGATGCTTCCCTTTAAATCAGGATTTTCCAGCATATCCTTGCTTTTTTCTGGCAAAGCTAAATAAGCCAGCTTACTAATAGACCAAGGACGATATGCATCCCAAAGCACTAGTCCATAGCCTTGCTCTGATAAACGCTGCTGCACCTTTTCCAAAGCCAAAGCAGCATCCTTACCTATATACAAGGAATTAGTAGAATATAGTGGTGCGCCAAAGCAATTATTACTACCTGCATATACAGAATTAACCTTAAGACCAACAATACTACTAGCATTAACCAGCTGTACCGCACTGCCAGCACCCAAAGCAGCAGGCATTACAGCCTTAGCTGCATCTTCCTTAAGCTCTGTCCATTTTTCAGAAGTTAGCTCAGGAAAGCGAAAAGCCTCTGGTCGTTCACCTGTACCAACACCAAAGTAATGACGACTATATGTATGACCACCAACACGACAGGCAATGCCATAACCGTCAGCATCACGTTCAAACTTTACTGTAGCTTCAGACCTATTCATAGGTCCTGCTTCTATTATGGAATAAGAATCGAAATGCATCTTCTTTAAAGGAAAGATGTTAGAACCAGAAAAATCCTTATCTTCATAAGCAAAACGATACAGAAGTTCTAGCTCTCCATTGTTTTCTCTAATGAGAATATTTTCGCCATTACCATAATAAAAACCTAAAATATGCTTAATATCTTTAGGTGCATCCTTAGGAACTGCTGCTAAAGCAAGTCCCGTTTGGACACACAAAAGCAGGCCGGCTGCAAGGCCGGCCAACAAATTTTTATGGAACATTATTGAATCAGCTCCTTGCGTACATCTGCTAATGCATTTAAACGTTTACGCACCTTGCCAATATCCTCTAAATCAATGGTACAGGAAATAATTTCCTCATCCATACCACCCTCAGCCAGTATTTTACCGCTGGGAGCTACAACCATGGAATGACCATAGAAGGGAGCACCCTTGTAGGAGCCTGCACAGTTAACAGCGACCATAAAAATATGGTTTTCTGCAGCACGTGCCTGCGCTAAAAGATACCAAATATCACCACGAGCTTCAGGCCATTCTGCAGGACAGAAAATAATCTGTGCCCCTGCTAGTGCCTGATGACGGAACAGCTCAGGAAAGCGCAGGTCGTAGCAAATAGTAGAGCCACAGCACACGCCATCCAAATCAAACACGTTAAAATTATTTCCAGGTGCAAAAAAACGCTCTTCGTTAAATAAACCAAAAAGGTGCACCTTATCATATAAATTAACGATTTCACCGCTCTTGTTAATAGCAACAGAGGTATTATACACAATTCCATCTCTGCGCAAAGGCACAGAGCCTGCAACTATAGCACAACCATATTCCCTTGCAATTCCCTGAAGCTGATGAATTACACCATTTTCCAGCTCCTCAGCATCCTTAGACAAATGTCCAAGAGAATATCCTGTTGTCCATACCTCTGGCAACACAACAACATCGTGGTTCATGGCAGCCTTACGCGCCATTTCTAAACCCTTTGCAATATTTGCTGCCTTATTCTTTTCTAATACAGCCAGCTGCAAAAGGGCTAATTTCATAACAAACGCTCCTTAGGCATCATACCGTTTTTAGTTAAACGGCCTGCAATAAATTTCTCCAGCTTGCGGGTAATGCGGGTAATGAAATGCTCCTTACCGCCTAAGGATTGTACCCATACAACGGTATGACCGGAGGATTTAGCACCCAAAACATCAGTCACCAGCTGATCGCCAATAAAGAGGATTTTTCCGCCGCCCATAGCCTTAGTAATTTGCTTATATGCGGACGGAAGCGGCTTTGCAGCACGCATAATAGTACCGAGATTGGTTTGGCGGGTAATAGCCTTAATGCGGTCGCCGCCGTTATTGGAAATAAGGGCAACATTAATGCCCATTTGATGCATATGACGAATCCAGGTCATAGCTCGGGGACCAACCAGATTCTTATCACGGGGAAGAAGGGTGTTATCAATATCAACAACAACCTTGGTGTAGCCATTTCTCTTTAACCATTTGGGAGAAATGTCAAAAATGCTTTTTACTCTGTAATCGGGACAAAAATACTTTAAAATCATACTACCTTATCCTTTGGAAATTTAATTTCAAACGTAGTGCCTGCACCACGTTCGCTGATTACCTCGGCGCTAGCGCCATGCATACGAATAATCTCCTTAGCGATAGCTAATCCAAGACCTGTACCAGGAACTCTGCGGCAATGAGATTTTTCTACCTTATGGAAACGCTCCCAAATAAAGGGAATTTCTTCAGCAGGAATACCCTCGCCCTGATCCGTTACAGTAACTAGAACAGCACCGTCCTCTCTCTTATTCGCGCATACTGATACAGTACCATTTTCTGGCGAATATTTCAAGGCATTATCGCATAAAATCAAAATTAACTGGACCATTTGGTCGCCGTTACCTAAAATTCTAATGCTTTCATCAGCATCAACGTCAATTCTTACATTACGCTTAACGCCTTTCACCGCCAGTTTTTCAGCAACATTGCTGATAATAGCAGCTAATGGCAGCTCATCCATATTATTAACCGTCAACGGATCTCTTGACTCTAGTCGGCTAATATCAAGAAGCTCGCGAACCATACGCTCTAAACGGATGGTTTCGTCATTAATAAGACCACGATAACGTTGCAGCATTTCCTTATCAGTTACCATACCGTCGTTAATAGCTTCATTATAACCACGAATAATAGTGATAGGTGTACGCAGCTCATGGGAAACATTGGCAACAAAGTCCCTACGAATCTTTTCAGTACGTTCCATCTTTGCTACATAAGCATCAAGATCGGCACCTAAAGAATTAAGGGCCTTGCCAAGCTCGGCAATTTCATCTTCACCCATAACCTCTATGCGCTTAGAATAGTCACCAGAAGCCATAGCCTTAGCTACGTCCTTCATCTTTTCCACAGGCATTATAATTATGCGTGAAAGTCTGCGTACTAAGAAGAGACTAAAAATAATAGCTATGATACCTACTATAATAACATAAATGTAAACATTTCGCAAAAATCTTTCAAAACCACTTAGTGGCTCTGTCATTAAGATTGCGCCCTTCTTACCTGTTACTGGATCAAGATAGGGAACGCCGACCAAAATAACATGCTCCTTATAATAGGGGTGAAATATTTGTGATTGGAAGGACTTTCCGGTATAGATATCATTTAAGATAACCTTAACCTTATCAGCCATATCACTTTGCTTCATTGCATGCTCTAATTGATCAGTACCATCTGCTACCTTCAAATTTTTATTCAGTTCATTATCTTTAAAAAAGTCTAGTATAGACTTATCGTTATTATTTTCGCTGTTTGTATTTTGATCCAATACGTAGGATGCTGCCATAAGTCCATAATGATCATCAAAAAGCCATATACGTGCTCCAACCAGCCTATCAACCGCCAATATATAACGACTTAAGGTACTATGGTCATCCATACGCACAAAATACTCTATGGTTTCTGACATTTCATGTCCCTTTTGAGCTAACTCCTGTTCTTTGATTTTAAAGAAGTAGTCAGCAATCAAATAGGAAATACCAGCAGTAATACCAACAACGATAATAACGATAACCGTCATATAGCTATACATTAAGCGAGTACTAAGTGATTTTTTCATCATTTTTTATTGTATGTTCTATATCTGGACTTAACTGTTTATAAATTTTTCAATACCTGTTAATCCTTAATTTCAAATTTATAGCCTACGCCCCAAATGGTAGCAATATCCCATTTGGAATCAGCTGGAATATTAAGCTTTTGTCTGATACGTTTGATATGGGTATCAACAGTTCTGGTATCGCCATAGTAGGAATAGCCCCAAATAGATTCCAGTAATTGGTTTCTAGTAAAGGCTTTACCAGGATTAGACGCCAGACACCACAACAGCTCCATTTCCTTTGTAGTAAAGGTCATCTTATTACCAAAAGCAACTACCTGATACTGATCCATATCAATAGTTAAGCCCTCATAAGAAAGACGTTGTACCTCACCCTTCTTTTCAGTAGAGCCTGCACGACGGAGAACAGCCTTTACCCTTGCTACAACCTCACGAGAATTAAAGGGCTTTGTAATATAATCATCCGCACCAATCTCTAAGCCAGCAATACGGTCGTCATCATCATCCTTTGCAGTTACCATGATAATAGGAACATTAGAAATCTTACGAACTTGCTTGCATACCTCAATGCCATCCAAAACAGGCATCATAATATCAAGAAGTAATATATCTGGCTCCTCAGATTGAACCTTCAAAATGGCTGCTGCACCATCTTCAGCCTCAATAACCTGAAAATCTTCCTTTTCAAAATAAATACGCAGAATCTCACGAATCTGAGCTTCATCATCAGCAATTAAAATTTTTTGTTTACTCATTATCCTCACTCCTGACATTTATACTAAGAGCTTTGTCTCAATTATAGCACGAAAATAAGGAGAATTTCCTTTTCGTTCACAAAAGTTTTACTTGTTCAAAAACTTTTCGTATTTTCCTTGCGTAGTCATAAAATAATATTTAATTTTTTGTAGACTAATAGCTTCAATCCACTTGCACAACAATATAAAAATTATACTTAAGTTAATACAATCTCTGTTTTTATAAGCTATTTAACTATATATAATGACAGAGTCTTTAAAGTTGTGATTCAACCTTTATTGCTTACCGTGATAAAGATTTCTTTGCAGCATTCTATTGTATTCCCAGGTATTTTGTCCATCGTTAGTATCAAATTGATTCATAATGGCATTAACCTCGTCAGCATAATGCACAATAAAGGCCTCCCTAGTAACGCAGGCAATAGGAGAACCCTTCTCATTGTCACCATGATGTGACAAAAGAATATGCTGAAGCTGTTCAAGCTTTTGAGCAGGAATTTTCAGCCGAGCAGCAATATCCTGTACCAACATAGAAGACATAGCAATATGCCCCATTAAACGACCTTCATCAGTATAGGGAAAACCAAGCTGAGGAGAAATTTCACGTAGCTTACCAATATCGTGAAGTAGTGCGCCTGCAATAATCAAATCCTTATCCGCATTACCAATTTGTGCAGCCATAGCCACTGCCAACTCAGCAACATCTACAGAATGCTGCAATAGTCCACCAATATAACCATGATGCATACGTGTACCAGCAGGATTAACTATAAATTTGTCATAAATAGCCCCAGTAAAAATATTATCTAATAAGGACCTAATCATAGGACTACGTACAGCACGAATTAAATCAGCCAATTTAGCCTTATATGCTTCTATATCAAAATCACCTTGCGGTAGCAGATGAGTGATATCGTCATTAGGAAGAATTTCTTCAAATTTTTGCACAATAATCTGCAAAGACATATCATTAGCAAATTTATTAATATCAATAGCACCACTTACCATAAAAGCAGTAGGTGCCTCCACTCCCTGCAGCTTTTCCACAGATGCAGTATCAAAGCAAACAAAGGGCATACGTCCACTATTATCCTCAATCATTCCACGAGCAAAAAGCTTGCCATTAGAGGCAGTGCCAACTTTTTGCACCTTTACAATGGCTGCCTGACAAACCTTAATTCCAGCCTTAAATTCATTAATCATATTTATCACCTTTTCAAAAAAACTTCTACATATGCTTCAAAAGCAAGGATTCGGAAGCAATTCTAATATCAATATGCCAAGAGCGCTCAGCAAAACGTAGAGCAAGTCGGTCTGCCAAAACCTCAAGTACTGGCAGCTCAGTAGGCTGGTGACCTGCGTCAATAATGTTCATACCATTAAACACAGCCTCCTGAGCACTATGGTATTTTACATCTCCTGTAATTAAAGTATCTGCTCCCTTAGCTAAAGCAATGCCAATAAGATCACTACCTGCACCACCACAAACTGCAACCTTATGCACTCGCTTACCAGCACTTCCTACAGCCACGTAATCGGCCTTTAGAGCCTTTTTAACAAATGCGGCCAATTCATCTACAGACTGCTTTTTTACAAAGCCTATACGACCTAATCCGCTTTCATTATCAAGTATTTCATCATCGGTAATATTAAGCGCCTTTACCAATGCGTCATTTACACCACCACTCACGCAGTCCAGATTAGTATGAGCACTATAAACAGCTATACCATGCTCTGCACATTCTAAAAGCAGCTCTTGCTGCCAATTTTTATCAGTAATTCTAGAAAGCTTACGGAAAATAGCAGGATGGTGTGTAATAATTAAATCAGCTCGTTTATCTATAGCCTGCTTTACAGTTTCCTGAGTAAGGTCTAAAGCTAAAAGAACCCGTTTAACCTGCTTATTGTTCCTGCCAAGCATCAGGCCAACATTATCCCAATCCTCAGCTAGCTCTGGTGGTATCATTTCGCTTAAAAGCCTTACAACATCTTCAAGATTTGCCATATTCTTCGCCTCCGTAATACAAAAACGAAATTTATTCATTAAGATTTTTCAATAACAGATTTATAAAGAGCCTCAGTATCTGCCAAAAGCTGCTTAGTATAGGCATATTTTTCTGTTGTCACAGCCTGCTCACTACGCTCCATCTTCTTGAGAAGCTGACGTAACCCCTCAATCTGACGCTTAAAATGCTTATTTAAAAGAGGATGTCCCTTTTCTATTAAAGCAGTACCAATAAGATATTCTGCCTCTGAATGCTGGGTTATTTCGCCAGGTACAACACTAATTATTTCGTAGAAGTGTACTCCATCCTCAACTAAATCCTCTGCAACAATCTGCCAGCCATGATTGCACAACCAGCGACGCAGTGAAGCGGCTCCAGCCATAGGCTGTAAAACCATATATTTCAAGCTTGTAGTAACATCCATTGATTCCTCAAAAATATCAATCATGGTAGAAGCCCCCATTCCAGCTATGGTAACACAATCCACCTCACCAGGCTGCAAAACCTTTAAGCCACTGCCCAAGCGAACATCAACTTTATCCTTTGCACCATACATAGCAACAGTACTGCGTGCAGCACGACATGGTCCTTCTGCTATATCACCAGCAATAGCATGAGTAATTATTCCCTTCTCTAGCAACCAGACAGGTAAATAAGCGTGATCAGTACCAACATCTGCTAAGCTACATCCTTTAGGAACTAGATTACCAATTGCTTCTAAACGTACACCTATATTCATCATAAAATCCTCTGTCGATAACTTCGACATTATTTCCTTTCGTAAAATAATTGCTAATGTAAATGTGTAATTAAACTTAACTTTATCTGTATATTATATCATTTTAGCACTATAAAAAAAAGAAAAAGCCCTTCCTAGAGAAAGGCTTTTCTGTAAACTTTATATTAACATTTTAAAAGAGTACTTAAGAATTATTTAAATAACATCCTCTGGCTTTTCAAACTGAGCCATATACAGCTTATAGTACTCACCTTTTAGAGCCATCAGCTCATCATGAGAACCCTGCTCAGCAATCCCTTCAGGAGAAAGAACTATGATACGGTCTACGTGACGAATTGTTGCCAAACGATGGGCAACAACTAATGTTGTACGATTTTGTGCCAGCTCATTTAAGGCTACCTGAATAGCCTTTTCTGTTTCGTTGTCTAGAGAAGAAGTTGCCTCATCAAGAATTAAAATAGGAGGATTCTTTAAAAATACTCTGGCAATAGCAATGCGCTGCTTCTGTCCACCACTAAGCTTAACACCACGCTCACCAAGCTGAGTATCATATTTTTCAGGCAGTGGTTCAATAAATCGGTCGGCCTCTGCCAGTTTGGCTGCTTCTACAATTTCATCCATTTCTGCATTAGGCTTACCATAGGATATATTATTTTTAACTGAATCTGCAAAAAGGAATATATCTTGTTGTACAATACCTACATTTCTTCTAAGAGATGACAATGTAAAGTCTTTAATATCAGTACCATCTATAGTAATTCGTCCACTTTGAAGCTCATAAAAACGTGGCAGCAAATTGCATAGGGTGCTTTTGCCAACTCCGGTTCCGCCAACAAAGGCCACAGATTCACCTGCCTTGATATCAAGACTAAAATTTTTAATAACAGGCTCTTTACCATCATAGGCAAAGGTAATATTTTCAAAAGAAATATTGCCCTTTAGCGAATTCACATCCACAGCATGGGGAGCATCCTTTATTTCAGGAGATATATCCATTAATTGTTCAAATCGTTGATAGCTAGCAATACCCTTCTGATAAGTTTCTGCTAAAGCATTTAGACGTAAAATAGGTCTAATGAAAATAGAAACGTACAGGAGGAACGCTACCAAATCACTAACCTCCATCTTACCATAGGTGATAAGTACACCACCAGCAACAATAATTGTAAGGTTGGTGATATTAGAGAAAAATACCATTGCTGTATTAGAGTGACTTAGTAAATCAAAGGACTTTTTACGTGCAGCAAAAAGCTTTGCGGCAGCTTCATCAAGCTTAGAAACCTCTAGCTCTTCGTTGTTAAAGGATTGTACAAGACGAACAGCATTAAGACTTTCAGTAGTTTGAGCAGTAATATTGCCTACCTGCTTCCGAGCATCTCGGCCTGCCTTTTTCAGCTTACGATTTGTAGTTACAGAATCATAAGCCTTAGCTAAGAGCAATATGTTTACAATAATTGCTAACTGCCAATTTAAGTAAAAAAGAATACTGATTGTACCTAACATAAAAATGGTACAAACCAAAAGATAATTAGGTCCTAAGAATATAAGCTCACGAATCTCGCCAATATCACCAACGATTCTAGAAACTAATTGTCCAACACGCTGGTTATCAAAATAACGAAAGCTCATTGATTCTACGTGCTTAAACAGCACTCGTCTCATATCCTGTTCAATTCTCGCACCTATAGTACGACCAGTAAGCATAACCTTATAGTTAAGCAAACAGTTTAGCAAGTACAGACATAATAGGATTGCAGCATTCTTAAGCAATAAATTAACGTTATGTAATGGTAAAATATCATTCATTATATAACGTAAATACATTGGAAAAAACAACTCTGCCAATGATGTTATAACTGCACCCAATAATGTAATTGTTAATATTTTTTTATATGGAATGTAATATTTCAGAAATCTTTTCAGCATAAACTCCTCTTCTTCTTTTAGGATTTCTAATATTATAGCATATTAGAGCATAAAAAGAAAATTCATATAAAGAGATAATTGAAAATAAATTATTAAATTTTAAGTATAGTCTTCTATTTACTTTTAATGCTTATTAATAAGATATTAGCACAATTATTTTGGATAGTCTCAGTTTTTAGAGCATGCAGGATTTTATCAAATAAGATACTTATAACCGTTAAAATATCTATCTTTTCAAGAGCTAATGCTTTATCATCAAATAACCATATAGACAAAAAAATAACCTATACCAATGGTACAGGTTATTTTTTAACCGGCAGCTATCTATCCTCCCAGGCCGCTTCCAGCCAAGTACT
>Tibetan_p2__coassemble_1032_pt1 | contig 46341 bp, 34 predicted proteins | sample Tibetan_p2__metabat2_low_PE_037 | metagenome-assembled genome bin Tibetan_p2 | reverse complement strand
GAGCAATCTCTTAATTAAAGTATATTCATGCACCAGCCTCACCCTCTCGTATATTATAGCGCCTGCTAAACTGTGCCTTAACGGCCTCGTCATGGGTGCTTAAAATAAGAGCCACACCCTCCTGCTGACACAGCTCACGCAATGTTTGCAGCACAATCTGGCTATTCTTCACATCAAGACTGGCCGTAGGCTCGTCTGCTAAAAGCAGAGCAGGACGGTTCACCAAGGCACGTACCACAGCCACTCTTTGCTGCTCGCCTAGGCTTAAGCAGCAGGGAAAATCCTTTGCCCTATCTGCCAGTCCCACTAAATCTAGCAGCTGATAAACCCTTACCTGCAAATTGTCGCACTCAATGCCGTTCCAGTAGGAAGCCAGCATAATGTTTTCCTCCACAGTAAGGGCCTCTAGCAAATTTAAACGCTGAAAAATATAGCCAATGTTATAGGACCGCCACAAGTCCCACTCCTTATTAGTTAATGAGCACAAATCTATACCATCAAACAAAAGCTGACCCTTATCAGGACGCAGCAGCCCTGCAATCATGTGTAAAAGAGTAGTTTTGCCACTACCGCTAGGTCCCTCTAAAACCAACAGCTCGCCCCTATCCAGCTGCAGTCTTGGTACAAATATTTCTGCCGTAACCTGCCCCTGAGGACCAACAAAGCGTTTTTCCAAATCACGTATCTCTAGCAGCATCTATATAGCCTCCAGCTTCTCTGAGGAAATACGCACCAAACTTACAAAGCCGGTTTCTGCATCCACCTCTGTCCCCAGCTCTAAAATACCTGTCACCCTAATAGGACTATCAAAGGGCAGTGCCTTGACTGGCTCGCTCAGCTTAACCACTACAATATCTGACGGCCAATCAGCATCACTGGAGCAAAAGGGACAAATGGACATAGGCTCTTTGGTAAGCACAAAAAAATTAATAGTAGGCGTCAAAGGCGGAGCCATAAAGCCAGTCATAGCCACCCTTTTACCCTCTGCAACCTTTAGCTTTTGCGAAAGCACAATACCTCTAGACGAAGCAGACTCATACATCTCATCAAAGCCAATAGTAACAGCATCCTCAAACCACCACGCCTGTGCACTACTGCATGCCGAAAGGAACGGCCCATTCTCATAAGCCGTTCCCCTCATGCCAACTGCAGTAACAAGCGGCAGTGCCAGCAGTACAAGGACAATTCCTAAAATCCTACCCAGCACCCTCATCACCACTTTACTTTACATTTTTATTGCCGTCCAGGCCCAGTGCACGCACCATACCGAAGAACACCTCAGTATTATCCATTACACCATTAAAGTACTCTGCGCCAGGACCTTGAGCGTTCAGCAGAATATCGTCAGCAGAATGCACCTCCTGAGAATCTGCAGCCGGAATATTGCCAGGAGCAAACTCGCCCTTAATTGCAGGGTTAGCAATAGCCTTATCACCAGCCATAATTGCAGGATCAGTAGGAATCTGTTTAAAACGATAATCTATATTAGTATCAGGATGGTTAGCAAACTGCACAGCCAAGGTCACAGTCGGATCCGGATTATCGGGATAACCATCGCCATCCTTATCCTCAAAGGTAGGCCATTTAGCATCCGCATAGGTACGCACTGCTTCACGACCGGTTTTGCCGTCCAGCTCGTGATAAGTACCAGTAATGCTTGCACCATGAGCATGGTCAGCCACTACGATAATCAAGGTATCAGGATGCTTTTTAGCAAACTCCTGCGCAAGACCTACAGCCTTATCCATCTCAATATTGTCATATGCAGCACGCTGCCAATCCAAAACGTGCAGCTGCTTATCAACACAAGCACCCTCAACCATCAGGAAGAAGCCGTTTTCTTTTTTGCTCAAAGCCTTAATAGCTCTATCGGTCATCTCCACCAGGCCAGGCTGATCTCTAAAGCTGCCTAAAACCTTAGGATTCTTCAGCATCTCTCGGTCTACATACACATTCATGTTATTCAGATGGTACAGGCCTAAAAGCTTATCCTCAGATTCAGGAATAGCCTTCAGCTCAGTTTTGCTGCCTGAGAAGCTATAGCCCAAATCCTCAAAGCCCTTAATTACATCCACATTATCCTTACGCTTAGAGCCAGCAATCTCCATAGGCAGGAAATGTCTTGCACCACCACCCATAATTACATCAGGACGATGATAATCAGCCAGCATATCCTGAGCAATATGGTTTTGCTCCGCACGTCTGCGAGTGTGGGACAGCATAGCTGCAGGAGTAGCGTCAGTAATATTAGCAGTAGAAACAATACCAGTTGCCATACCGCGTGTACGCTTAGCCAGCTCAATAATGTTTTCTACCTTAGGGTCATCAAAGGGGTCTGCAGTGCAGTCCTCATAAACACCCATGGCATTAACCACACTCTTATGACCAGTAGCGTAAGCAGAAGCACTATTAGCAGAGTCTGTTACTAAAGAATCATAGCCAGAGGTGGTAATCAGCGCCATATTGGACATCTTTTCCATATTCAGAAGGTCGTTGTAACGGCCCTCGGTAATACCCTTGGACATAATGCGGGCAATCTCTCTAGCCTGCAAGCTCATACCGTCACCAACAAAAAGGATAACGTTCTTAGCACGCTTTTTAGCCTTCTCGTTAGTGACTTTATAGGAAACGCTGCGCTTAGCGCCGTCGTCATTTACTTCAATCTTAATATCGCCAGCCTTAGGAAAGCTAACGTCATTTATACGATAAACTGCAGTCTTGCCAACCATGGACTTAACTGCATCCTTACCAAAATAAGCAGCTGCATCCTTGCCGTTAATAGTAACCTGCATATCCGGCTCATCAGCATTATTAACCTCTACAGAAAAGTCAAAGCGTTGACCTTGAACAAATTTTGCATTATCAATAGGCAAAACCTTAATAGTTTGCGGCTGAGGTGCGGTGTAGCCTGCGGCCTCGGCTGCGGTACCATAAAAACCAGCAGCAGTACAGGACATACCTAAAACAGCTGCTAAAATAGCCTTTTTGTTGCAATGGAGAAAGCTCATCTTCATTTCCTTCCTTTCATCAAGCTTTTTACAAGCTCTAACCATATTGTAAAGGCTCAATGTTAAGGAAATATCATGGAAATGTAAAAAATGAGAGAGATTTGAAGAAGCCATGTTTAAGCAAATCTTATTAGGATGTTAGACTAAACTTGTTCAGGATTTAGGTGAACTATTCGGAAATTCCGAAGTGTTCAAAATACAAAAACGCCACCAACCTAAAGGAGTGAATAAACTCCCAAAGGATGGTGGCGCATTTTAAGTGACGAAAAATACTATATACTATCTTTCATTTATTCATTACAAGCTTCTGTAACATGCCTGCTTATACTAGGGGGAACCAGGTTTGAAACTTGACATTTCCTATATAAACATATAGAATAATACACAAGAAAGGTCGGTTGTGGAAAGTCGGCCTTCCCCGTGAATTTGAATTTAGAAGGAAGCCGCTTACCATTAAGCGGTTTTTTTCATTTTTACGCTAATTGCGCTTATTTGAAATAATGAGTACTACTAATGTAGCGAACCCAATCATTAAAGAAAGAGCTTCATATACAGTCATAGCCTCACCCCCACTCTCTAGGGAGTAGGAAAACCGACACCGACGCAATTCTTGTGTACAGATATTATAGCACAAGAAAATACGTTCAACAACATAAACATTTCTTTAGTCTCTATTTGAAAATGTCCTAAAAGCTTCCAAACAATTACATAAGCTCACAATGTCAATGCACCGGATACACAAAAACACCATCTGCCTTAAGGAGAACACCGCTCCCAAGGGTAGATGGTGTTTTTAGTTGTGTTAGAAATAGTGGAGCTTGTTCAGACATTAGGTGAACTATTAAGAAATACTTAAGAGTTGAAATCAAAAACGCCACCAACAACACCTAACACTTTCAAGGCTTGAAAATTTTCATTACTTTAAAAGTAATTTACCTACTATCACAACATAAGCAAAAATAAAATCTAACTATTGAGATACGCTTAATAATTTATAATAAAAAAACAGCCCAAACATTTTTTGTTCAGGCTGTATACATAGTTTCATTTATTCTTTTCCAAACAAGCTAGGTTGCTCTGCTGCCATCATTGCATCGTAACTACTATCATAGCTATAACAATTACCATCATAGGATTCCGTAATCTTTAATCTCCTACGGATATAATCCTGCAATTCTTTATCAGTGCAATAAATATAACATCCCTTCATACCTCTTGTCATTAAAGTGCGGTATGTATTCTTGATAATCTCATCGGCTATAGCCATAGCCTTTTCCGGCTCTTTTTTATACATACCCTTCAACCCTTTTATAGATTGGTCTGTTTTGGCGCGTTTAAATAAATCTGTAACAATATGACCATTTTCATAACGCATATCATCTCCAATAATTACGCCTACATAATCAAATTCCAATCCCTGAGTGGTATGAATGCAACCTGCTTCGTTTACAGATGTTTCACTAGTAGCATAAGCTTGACCACCAAATAGATTCCAGCTAATAGTAAAATCTCCTATAACAATATCGTGATAATTTGGATCTTTACGACTTTTTGTAGGCCACTCCCAACAATATCCCGCCAAAATCCTTGCTCTATTGGCCTCTTTATTTCGTTTTAAAATAAGCTTACGCAATTGCTCTGGAGAATCACAAAGACGAACATCATAGCCCAAACCATCAATATTGTAGTTAGCAGTGCTTCTAATCTCCAAAAGGTCATCAATCCACGCCAAATAGCCATCGGAGCCGTTACATCTGAACTGAGATATAAGCTCCATCTCAGTAACCTCAGAGCCTTCCTTATGCGCCCATTCCTTAATTTCATCGACAGAGCCTATGTCACTTGTTGTTACTCTCTGATTTTCGTCAATAAAAAACACCGAACATTTTGCACTATGAATAATTTCCTTAATCTGGTTTTCACCCAAATTGCTATACATACCAGACTTCGCATTAAGTCTATGTGCTTCATCAACCAACAAAGTATCTGCAATATCTTTAGGAGCTGTTGTAAATGAACCAGAACCCTTAAACATATTGTCTACGCTACTCTTTTTTATTTGACCCTTCAGTTTTTCTGCATAGACTTCTCTAGGAGCGCTATTTTTAGAAACATAGGCAACAAACTGTCCTCTTTGAGTCAGCTCGGATAATAAACATATTGCTATTACACTTTTGCCAGTTCCTGCCCCACCCTTGCAAATAAGGGTACGCTTCTTCCCATCTCGTTGACACCGTTCGGAAAGGCTTATAACCTCTTCATAAGCAACTCGCTGTTCGTCAATCATTACAAATTCCTCATTGCCCTTCATCATAGAAGCAATAGCGTTTTGCAAGCTTTTAGACGGTTTCAGCTTGCCGTGGTCAATTTGGTATAATAATTCACTATTATCGCCTTTTCTAATAAATTTTTTAATAAAGCTACATAACTTCCCAGCCTGTCCAGAAGTAAAAGCAGGAGCATCATTGGTATACATCGCATACTGCTCGTCATCAATAGGATCAAGCTCCTGACGTTGATAATTATGCAAATAAGCGCACGGAGACAGTTTAACCTGTTCTTGCTGTACATACGTATTATAGTCGTTAATGAGTTGTGCATAGGACCACGCTTGATAAGAAGGATGCACAAGCAGACGCATACCATGACCTACAAAAGATTCTACAAGCGTATTGCTATTCTCTACTTTTTTCAGTTCACTCCATTGCTTAAGTTCGATAATTACCATACCAGGCTTGCCGCTTTCATCATAGCCTGTAATCATAAAATCCACTCGTTTAGCAGTTTGTGGAATATTATATTCAATGGCAACGCCTGCGTCCATAGGAATATCCTCATCACTCATCACTCTATACATGTACTGCATAGAATTACGCCATGAATTAAGCTCGCTTTCAGGAGTATGTCTACCCAAACGCTCTAAAACATTACGCTCTATCTCTAATGCAATTTGGTCATTATAAGTACTTCTAAGAAACTCACGCTTCGATCCACTATAAACAATCATCTATAATATACCTCTATTTCAATTCAGTGTATTTTTTCGCATTACCAAAAGACTTATCTACAGGATATTTTTTATTATTTGCATCCAGCTTTTGTTCAATAATTTCACCAACATCCAAATCATAAGCTTCCGCTATCAGCATAGCGTAAATCATAACATCAGCCAGCTCTTCCTTTACTTTGTCCCTCTTTTGAGCAACAACTAAATCATCGCCAGACCATTGAAAAATCTCTAACAGCTCAGATGCCTCTAAAGATAGAGAGATAGCTAAATCCTTAGGATTATGAAATTGCTTCCAGTCTCTATCATCTCTAAACTGCAATATTTTTTTCTTTAACTCCTTAATAGAATCACTCATAAGATTCACTCCCAAAAATATATAAATTATACGTATTAGTTCATATACATAAGTGCCCTTATTTATATATTCATCACAAAATTTCCTTTTCCTGCATAAATAGTCTAATGAATTTGTATATATTCTGTCTAGCAAGTTAAAGTTTATTCCTATTATACAACATTAACATGACAACCATCTGTCACTCTAATTATTTTTCTTTAAATTATACAAAAAAGTGACCCCTACAATCGTAGGAGCCACCTTTCATATTGCGACTGCAATACGTCTCACCCTATGTTTATATAAGCAAGCATAAGACGTTTTTGTTCGTTCATCGTATCTACATTATAGCACCTTTATTCAAAAAAAGCACTATATTGGTACTAATTTTTTAGCTTATTTGACAGAAGCTTTTCCATATTTATGTTGCAGCTCCAACACTTTCAGTGTGCTAGTCATACCCAAATAATCAGCCATTGGAGCAATATTAAAAACATTCAGCAGCGCCATATAATCTTTATGGCCAGCTTTCTGCATGTCTGGACACGTACGCCCAACATAGTAGCCATTTCATCTTGGGTTTTCTCTTTGGCTAATCTATGTTGCTTTAAAGATAAGCCATTTTTTATCGCATCCTGTCGTAGTTGTTAAACTTATAATATTTTACTTTCAATAGAATATTAACTGCTAGAAGTAGAATACAATCTATTTCATGTTGCTTTTTTCTCTACTTCTAGTGTAGTATATGTTTATAGGAGGGGTTTAGTTATGGGAATATCAGAAAATATAAAATTATTAAGGGAAATATATAATTTATCCCAAAAGGACTTAGGTTTAATAGTCGGAGTAACGGACAAAGCAGTTTCAACATGAGAAAAAGGTTTAAAAGAACCAAGAATGGGAGCAATCAAAAAAATTGCTGACAATTTTGGTTTGAAAAAAAGTAACATAATAGAAGATGATGGTTTGAATATACTTCTAAAAAAACTAACTCTACATTCTCAATGCAACTTCCCCCTCAAGAGGAAGCACACATACAAAAATACCGCCAGCTGGATGCTGATGGCATAGAAGATGTTGATGATTATGTTGATATGAAACTGGCTAAACTCCAGCGCAAAGCAGAAGAAGAGCTGAAATTAGGATAATAAAATAACTGGAGGGTTTAACTATGCAACTGAATTTGCAAGATATAGATAAATTACAAGCTGAGCTTAGAACACGTTGTCCACTCAATGCTACAGAACTCAAACGCCTACGAGAAGAGTTCTTAATCGAGACTACATATAATTCCAATGCTATTGAGGGAAACACTCTTACACTGCGTGAAACAGCATTAATCTTACAGCAGGGTATCACTATCGCAGAAAAACCTCTTCGTGATCACCTTGATATTATCGGTTTTAGAGACGCTTTTAAATATATGACAGAGATTGCTAGTGAAAATGCTGCTCTCACAGAAAAAATCATTCTTGACTTCCATTCCCTTGTCCTGATGAACGATGCTGAAAATCGTGGCCGTTATCGCCGTGTACCAGTACAAATACTGGGAGCGTCACACACACCGCCACAAACCTATATGGTCCAACCTAAAATAAATCAGTTACTGGAAAGCTATTCTCAATGGAAGCAGGCAAAACATATCATTGAAGCAGTCGCCCTGCTGCATTTAGAATTCGAAGCTATTCATCCATTTATTGATGGTAATGGCCGTACCGGACGCCTGCTTTTAAATTTTGAGCTTATCAAACACGGTTTATTACCAATAGATATCAAATTTGCAGACCGCCGTAAATACTATGACTGTTTTGATAATTACCACTCCAATGGAAATAATCCCAAAGCATTAACCGAACTAATCGCTACCTATGAAATAGCAGAGTTAAAAAAATATCTAAACATTATCACAGAATAAAAATATCAAGTCCACTTGCACTTGATAGCCAATTTGATTACCCCCATAGGAACCTGATAAACAAGAACATTGGAATCGTTGCATTGGTTATTTTTATTTGTGTAATGCTTTCATCATATAAAGAATATACGGCGCTATCTCAATCTCACCATAAAATTATATACTTCATTGACCCAATATGATAAAATCGTATAAAAGGAACCTACAAACCTACCCGCATGGGGACTCGACCTAGAGCCGCCACTTTGCGATTGGTGATTAGGTTCTTTTTTATTTGCATAGCTAAAATACATCCTAAAAATTAAAAGACGGTGATTGGAATTTCCAATCACCGTCTTACTATTAACACCTGACATGGGTTCTTAGCCTGGCAAACAACAAAGTTCGCACAAGTTAAGTAATGGTGGGCCCAGTAGGGTTCGAACCTACGACCAGCCGGTTATGAGCCGGCGGCTCTACCACTGAGCTATAGGCCCAGACATTTAAGTTAACATTGTTATTTTATTATATAAATAACTATTTGTCAACAATTATTCTAAAAAGTCCTTCAAACGTTTGCTTCTGCTAGGATGGCGCAGCTTACGCAGTGCCTTAGCCTCAATTTGGCGGATACGCTCACGGGTTACGCCAAAGTGTTGGCCAACCTCTTCCAATGTACGAGAACGACCATCCTCCAAGCCAAAGCGCAGCTCTAGAACGCGTTTTTCACGCATTGTAAGGGTTTCTAAAACCTCATCCAGCTGCTCTCTCAGGAGAGTAAAGGTAGCTGCATCTGCAGGAGCCGGTGCATCCTGATCCTCAATAAAATCGCCCAAATGAGAGTCTTCCTCTTCACCGATAGGGGTTTCCAAGGACACAGGCTCTTGAGAAATCTTTTGAATTTCACGCACTCTTTCCACAGATGTATCCATTTCCTTAGCAATTTCTTCCGGCAATGGCTCACGTCCTAAATCTTGAAGAAGCTGACGGGAAACGCGTACCAGCTTATTAATGGTTTCAACCATATGTACAGGAATACGAATGGTGCGTGCCTGATCTGCAATAGCACGAGTGATTGCCTGACGAATCCACCAGGTAGCATAGGTACTAAATTTGTAGCCCTTGCTATAGTCAAATTTATCAACAGCTTTAATCAGGCCCATATTGCCCTCTTGAATCAAATCCAAGAACAGCATGCCTCTGCCAACATAGCGCTTAGCAATACTTACTACCAAACGCAGGTTAGCCTCGGACAGACAATTTTTAGCATCCTCACCCTGACGTTTTACAGCACCAAGTAAACGCTTAAAATCGCTTTCCATCTTCATGTATTTGTCAAAAATAGCTACATCGCTTTCAGTGCTGAGACGAGTTTTAATCTCCTCTAAAAGACCATTCATCTGATGCAGAGAATGTAAATCCTTAACACTGGTAGGCTTATCAATAACTACCTGATCACATCCAGGAATCATCAGGTTTCTTTCAACTAAAAGTCTTTGCAGATGCAGACGTTCATCACGAGTAAACTCAAACACAAGGTCCTGATAATCATCTACAGTATAGGGAATACCCTCCAGCTTGCGCTGCTTAATAAGGTCAGCAACTCTGAATACGGAACGCATGGTAGTCATATGCCATTCCTCAGCCATATACTTATCAAACATATCCAAAAGCTCCTGAGTATTTTCAGTGCCACTGAATACAGGCGCATAAGCATCAGCCTTAGAACCGCTTTCAATCAGTTCAGCCTGTCTGCCCTTGTCCATACGCTTAGCAAGTCTGGTTTCATCTTCACCAACCAGCAGCGGTACACGGCCAATTTCCTTAAGATACATACGAACCGGGTCGTCAATATTAACGCCGTCAGGAACGGTTAAATTAGCAAGCTCAGCCTCGCTAATTTCTTCGTTATCATTAACGTCACCATCTTCTACTACCGGCGGAACGTCATCATCATCACCAGAATCATTGTCGTCCAAAGTAATACCCTTGTTGATAAGAACATCGTACAGGTTTTCAATATCCTCAGGACTAACATCTATATTTCTTACGGTTTTAGCAATATCGCTATAGGAGAGAAGACCTTTATTAGCCTTACCCTTAGCCACAAGCATATCAATATGTTCCTGGGTTAATTTATTAGCATCATTTTCCATAGCGTCCCCTCCCTCTAAATTCTTGTTATTTACCTTATTCAATTTATTATCTGTAGAGTTTTTTGATTTCATTGTTGATCCTTTGACTCTCCATTAGCTCATCCATAAAACGTGCATCAGCTGTCTTTTCATACTGTTCAGCCAGCCTGCAGTGCTTCTCATACTCTTTCTCCAAATACAAACGCTGCATTTGTCTCAAGCAGTCGTTCATAATCATTGTCCTGTCCCCTTCTGGCTTATATCTGGCAACAATGCCTGCCAATACAGAGGTAGCATCAGCATCAAGACTATCATATAGCTTATCCATATCAGCAGGAATATTGTAGGTTTGCTCCAAAAGCAGCTTAAAAATCTGCTCGTGAGCTGGACTACTAAACCCAGTGACATCTACAACGGAAACGCAATCAGGTGCTTTACCCGGAGTCTCCAGCAATACAGCCAAAAGCATTGCCTCCGCCTGATTTTCTGCAGTATTACTGCGCTGTACAGGTGCCTGAACAGGAAATCTCTCAATTTTTGTCGCTCCCTTACGTGCGACCTTTCTATACTCCGCTGTAATCAGGCCCTCATCAATCGTCAGCCGTTGAGCCAATCTTCTGATATGCTCAGCTATCTCAATTTCATTTTTACATTCTAACAGGAATGGTAGTATATTCGACACAGCCTCAACTTTTCCTGCTAAAGTTGTAACATTATTTTGGGAAATCGTTTCGTCCATCTGAAAATCGATACCATTCTGTGCATTATTTATTACCTGCACAAAGCTATCTCTTCCATAATGACGAATGTATTCATCAGGATCCTTTCCCTCTGGCACAGTCGCCACACGCACCCTAAGCCCAGCCTCTCCGGCAATGCTTACAGCACGTACAGATGCTCTGCGTCCAGCTGTATCACTGTCATAACAAAAGATCACCTCTTCAGCAGCTTTTTTCAAAAGCTTAGCCTGTTCCGCTGCAAATGCCGTTCCCATGGATGCTACAACATTAGTTATTCCTGCTGCGTGCAGGCTAATTGCATCCATGTATCCTTCAACAACAATAGCTTTATTTTGCCTACGAATTTCCTTCAAAGCCAAATCAAAACCAAACAAAAGGTTTCTTTTGTTAAACCATTCCGTTTCACCGGTATTTAAATATTTAGGAGTACTATCATCTAACACGCGTCCACCAAAGCCAACTATGCGCCCCCTTGGATCCTTAATAGGAATCATCACTCGCTTACGAAACTTATCGTAAATTCCTCTTCCCCTTAAAGCAAGGCCTGCCTCCAAAAGAGTTTGAGCAGTGTATCCACGCTTTCCAAGTGATGAAACAAGAGCTGTGTAATTATCCAAGGCATAGCCAATGGAAAAACCATTTATGATATCATCAGTAATGCCACGTCCCTTTAAATAATCCAGCGCTGCCTTGCCGTAGTCCGTCTTTAATAGGCAGGCCTGAAAGAAACGTGAAGCCATAGCATTAGTATCATAAATCCGAGCATTTCTCTGTTCTACCTTAATCTCCGCCGCCGTTTTTTGGCGCTCCGGAACAGGAATTCCATACCGCTTGGCTAAAAGCTTTAATGCGTCTACAAAGCCGCAATTTTCGCTTTTCATAATAAATTTGAAGATGTCTCCTCCCTCATGGCAGCCAAAGCAATAAAACATATTCTTTGACGGATTAACCGAAAAGGACGGTGTTTTTTCACCATGAAAGGGACAACAGCCCCAATAATTTTGACCGCGCTTTTTTAGTGCGACATAGCCGGAGATTACTTCAACGATATCCGCAGCGCTACGCACTCGCTCTTTGAAACTTTCGTACTCCTCATTGATGCTCATGTCGCAAAATCCTCCATAACTATTCGGTACATACTCTATATTCAATGCAATTCGCTAAAATCCTTCTTTTTCTTTGAAAATTTTTAAAAATCTCCATTTTAACTATTGCAGTGTCCATAAAAAAATACTATAATATAGATTACGCTAAAAATAAGCTTCATTTCATGTATGAAACAGAGGTAATTAAAATGAAGAAAATATTGCTGATTGTTATGGCCATAGTAATGCTTATTCCATCACTGTGTTTTGCTGCAGAACCAGTTATCAAAAGCGATACCCGCACCTTTAATCCATTAACAGGTGTATATGATTTGCGTGGTAATGTTTTTGTACAGTTTCCAGCACATGATACTATGCTGACTATTACAGGCGACCAAACCACCGTTTCTCTTTATAAGCTTGAGGTTCATGGACAAGGCAATATAACCCTTGCTTACGATAAATTAAGCTTTAAATGTGACAAGGTTGATGTTTATCACAAAACACGAACCGCCTATGTGACCGGCAGCTGCATCTTTGTAAATGGCAGCAATACCATTAGTGCTGATCAAGGCTCCTTCAACTGGAAGACCAAGCTAGCAAGCTTCGAAGGCAACGTAAAGGTTAATGGTACACCTAAAGAGGGCAAGGTAACCTATGACGTTTTAAAGCAAAGCTTTGTTGAGGAAAGCACAGCTGATAAGAACACTGTAAAAAAAGCTAAAGCAGCCTAAAGACAAATCCAAAGACGTGCAAACTACTATTTTGTAGAAGGCACGTCTTTTTTTGTTCTAATAACATCTATATTAAAAATAATTATGGACGTATTCTTTATAATCAATTCTAAATACAGGAATAAAAATCTGTTAATTTAGAAAGCATTTTTAAGGAATACGTCCTTTTACATTTAAAAATAAAACTCCTAAAATAGACCGTTAATGCTAAGCAGTCTACCTTAGGAGTATCTTTCAGTATTTCACTATTCCATTACTTGCACCTCAAGCAATAGGATAGCTAGAGTTAATATTATTTTTTAGGCATAAAAGTAATTGGTACCTTCATATAGCAGCGAACATTTTGTCCAGCCTTATTACGGGCACTAGTAAACTTCCATTTATAGCAGGCATTTATAGCAGCCTTATCTAGATTTGCATTGCCGGATGAAGAATCAACAGTAATATTTTCTACCTTACCAGAGGTATCTACCAAAAGCTTCAGCACTACAGTACCTTGAATACCAGCATTTAACTCTGCACGAGGATATGCAGGATAGGGACTGCGTACTAAACGCGGCGGAACAGCCGGTGCAGAATAAATACCTTCACCAACGCCAGCGCCCATACCAGTGCCATGGCCACTACCAATACCACCGCCACTACCGCTGCCACTGCCAGGACCTACACCACTACCAGTGCCGCTGCCCTGACCAGTTCCGCGACCAGACTTTTTAACAATTTTTTTCTCCGGTGCTTTGGGTTTAGGTGTTTCCTTTACCTGTTCCTTTTCTCCTTCAAAAATATCATCTGTTTCCGGAGGAGTTTCTTCTACTTCAGGCTCTGCCTCTTCAGCTTCCTCTTCTTGTCCATCCTCGACAGCGTCCAATTCATCACCTTGTCCACCACCGCCACCACCGCCGAACATGCTAATTTCTACAATGTCCTCCTGTCCAGCCTTGGAAAGATTAAATAAGCCAAAAAAGGAAACTATTAAGAATACTGCACAGTGCACAATTACAGAGCCTATCATACCAACTCTTTGGCGCTTTTGCATATTCATTATTTATCAGCTCCGTCCGTTGCCAAGCCAAAGCGGCGAATTCCAGCTCCCTTGAGCTTATCAATAAGGTTGATAACCTTGCCGTAATCAATATCTTTTTCAGCACGAATTACTACAGCAAAATTAGGATTGTTTTTTTGCTCTAGGCTAGCCTGCATAATAAGCGCCTGAATATCTGTCTGGGCATCACCAAGATAAATAGTGCCATCAGCTTTCATGGAAACAGCAAAGGTGGTAGTAGTATCTGTAGCTGCAGCAGCCGCTTGAGGCAGCTTAATCTGAATAGTCTTCAAATCAATCATATACATAGTGCTGAGCATAAAAAATACCAATAAAAAGAACATGATATCAATCATAGGTATAATGTTCAGCTCAGGAGTTTTGCGGTTGCGAATATCTCGTAATTGCATTAATCTTCACTCCTTGTAATAGCTTCCAGGAGAGCAGAGAAGCATTGCTCCATTTCAGTAATGATATTGTCCATGCGATGGGAAAAATAAGAATGAGCGCACAGAGATAAAATAGCAACACAAAGACCGCTGGCAGTTGCAATCAAGGCTTCGCCAATACCGCCGGTAATAGCCAAAGGAGCACCTGCTTGAACATTAAAAATACTAAAAGCACCAATCATACCTACGATAGTACCCAAAAGGCCTAAAAGCGGAGACATGGTTACAATAATACTCAGATAATCCAGCTTATCACGCAGCTGTGCAATAAAAATACCAGCCTGGCTTTCCAAATAAGCCTGTTTTTGAGCACGTGTGCCATACAGCTTGCCTGCGTCAGCCACCATTGCTGCACATTTACCTACAGACTCCTCTGCCAGCTTTTGCGCCTCTGCCATTCTGTCCTGTCTTAAAAGTCCACAATACTCAGCAGTAAACTTTTGTCCAGAGTCCATGCTCTTGTAAAAAAGGAATCTTTCAATAGCAATAGCAACTACTGCCATAGAACAGAAAAGCAAGGGCCACATTACTAAACCGCCCTTTTCGAAGTACATGATTGTTTCTTGAATTGCGTTCATAAAAATCCTCCCCAGATGAAATTTCTCTAAAATCTTCGTCACATTACATAATTATCCAAAACTATTAGATTTTAGAAAATTTCTTTTTAAAATAAAAATTTGAGTAAAAACACAAAGTACTCTATAACAAGAAATCTAAGTTCATTTTTAACAACTCTTAAATTATCGATAAAGAGTACCATTAGTAATTATATTATATCTAGAGGTTAAATTCAATAGTATTTTTAAATTATCTAATTTGAAAACTTATAGTATTTCATATAACTCTTTAGTATATCCTTTTATAACGCACAAAAACCAACTAGCAATCAGTAATAAAATAGTGACAATATACAATAAACGACTAAACAAACAGTAACCTTTAAAGCTTAATACAGCTACTTAATCATATCCCAAGCATAAAAACTTACATTAATCTCTAATCAATACAAAAAACCGGCCTTCCATAATGGAAGACCGGTTTAATCTTTTAAATTATGAAATTGTGCTTAGAAATGATATGTAGCCTGTACCTTGCCGCCAATACCCTCGTACTGACCTGCATAAGTCTGCAAGGACATGTCTACAGTCCACGCACTACCAGGGTTATTCATTAACAGGCCCAGCTCACCTACAAAGCTGCTGCCACCCAAGTCAGACTTGTTCAGAGCATAGCCTTTTACAGAGCCTTCAGCTTCACCACTGAACTCGTACTCATAGGCAGCGCCATAGTACACCTTAACAGCCTCATTCAGCTCATCACTGTAACGTCCGCCTACACGGATTCTATCGCTATACACCTTGTCCAAATAATAACGCTCACCTCCGCTGGCAACAAAGCTGTCGCCATCTACCTGAGTATGATAGTAACGTGCGTAAACATCCAGCTGGTCGCCGTTGTCTAAAGCAACTGCTTTTCCCACGCCAACATGGTAGCCAAGGTAGTCACTTTCAGTCTTATAGCCTTCTGTAGCAAGGGCTGCATTCATCAAAGCATTGTTAAGGTTATTTTTCAGCTTGCCTGCACGCAGACCTGCTTCATAATACACGCCATTATCCTTGCTCAAACGTGCTGCAGCGCCGTAGCCATTGTACACTGCCTTGCCGTCCACGCCAAAAGCATCCTTTCTATAGCTGTTTTCAGCCTTCATCTCACCGCTGCCTGTTTCATAGAACACGCCCCAAGCAAAAGCACCGGACTCAGTTTCTGAATTATGACCAACACCAACCATGGTGTTCCAGCCCTTCATATCAACGCCGTTGTCATAATCGCCATTGCTTCCATAAGCAGAAGCAAAGGTATTGAAGCCATACTCGTCACGATTAAGCTGCTCCATACCATCCACAGCCAGCTGTGCACCATCAGCCACAAAGGAAGCTGCTGCTGCATTAGCAGTGCCTACAATGTCAGTTTGGTGATTGGCTCTAATTGCAGAAATTTCAAAATTGATATTATTGCCATCACTCATTAAAGCACCGTCAGCTTCAAGAGCAAAACCAATATCTGCTGTCTGGTACTCGTTAATTACTGTACCAATTGCAGTATCAGAAGCAATAAGTGTCAGCTTTTGACCATTGGTCAGCTTAACAGACTCATCAAAGTACATACTAAACTCAGTACCGTTGTCAATATCATTCACACTACCAACACTCAGCATCGGTTTAGTAATATCCTTTATTTTATTATAAATAAATTCATAAGCATCAAAACCTGCAACACTTAAAGCCTTGCCACTCCAGTCCATCAAAGATAGAGTATTCCCTTTGCCCTTTTCTGCATTAGTAGCACCAATCAGATTTGCCTGGCTCACATCTGTTTTACCACCAGTAAGAAGGATGCGGTTATCAACAGCCATACCAGCCTTATTCTGAGCTGCAATAACATCCCCCACAACAGTACTGTCCTTAATACCTACTATATTGCCTACAACACTTGCAAATTCATTTACTTCGCAGCGTCCGCCAATCAGCTGTCCTTCAAAGGTGCTATTATAAACAGTAACATTGTTTTCCTTAATGACACCTTTTCCACGACCGCCAAAAATCCTATTTTCACTATCAGCAACCCTTTTTTCTAAAAGTAGGCTGCTATTAATAATCTTCACAGTATTTCCTTGCACTAAGGCATCAGAAAGGCTACGGCCGCCATAAATATCTACATTGGCGTTATAGTCTTTGCCATTTTCTTGGGAAATATTATCAGACTCCTTAATCATTACTTTATTGCCAACCAACTCAGAGTAACCTTTGTCCATAGCGCCACACACCATACCATTAAAGGAGCTGTTCACGATTTCTACAGCATTTTTACTAAGCTCGCCAACATGAACTTCTTGATTATCACCACCTATATTACCATAGCCACCTATGATTTCTGATGCATCAACATAAGTGTTTTTGATGCTGACACTATTGTATTCTATATTGCCGTCGCCTGTGTCCACAGCAGCTCCGTATACGTAAGCATCATCCAAGCTTCCTCCTTCTACTACAACATGATTGTCCAAGGCATTACCTGCAAATGCCCTGCCGCCTTCAAGGTATCCGTTGAGATGGCTGCCAGAAACCTCAATACTGTTAGAAAGAGCATCACCCTTATGAGAATAACCGCCCATTAAAGCATTTTGTGTTGTAGTATATCCACCACCATATAAGCTGCTATCGGTAATGATAATACTGTTATTTTCAGCATTGCCATCTTTTGTTTCGCCACCAGCAATCCACATCATTTCATTATCTTTATCATAAGCTCTATTGGAATTATCTATTTCAATCGTATTACCACTTACATCACCAAGCTTGCTATAACCACCACGAATCTCGTATCGGTCAGCGGTGAATTTCACTCCATCAAAGGAAACCTTATTATTATTAGCTTCTCCATTTTCGGTATAGCCGCCGTAAATAAGATTGCTTGTGTTTTCAACTTCGCCTGAAATATCAACAATGTTATTATTAGCATCACCTTCAGCAGCATAACCACCCTTTATCTGGTATTTGCTATAATCGCCACCATTCAATTCTAATCTATTGTTGTTCATGCTAATATCATGAGCAATACCATAGCCGCCTTGAATTTCACCTACCCACTCTGCCTTTTGCTCAGCAGTCATATTGTTAGGACCACCGTTTACAATAAGCTCTGCTGCAGAGGCAGTCAATGCACCACTTACAAAGGTGCTTAAAATTCCTAAGCTAATTGCTGCAAATAATTTTTTCTTCATACTATCGCTCCTTTAACAAAAATTTAATGTCCGTTCAAATTAAAACTCCACATTAGCAAGCATTGTCCATATTACCATGATTGCCAATACATTTCATTTTTCCAAAAGCTTCCCACAGATTTTACAGATTCTTTCATCAAAAACACTTTTAGAATAGTAATCTAAAAGATTGATTTCATTTCAACAAAATTATAGCATAGGACTATTGAAAAACATCCCTCAAAAGAGGAAAATTTACATTTATGGGCAAAAATTTACATTTTTGTTTTTTTGAAAGTACAATTACAAATTAATCTCTTAACATATTTCTACAAAACAAAAAGCGCTCCAAGTGTAAAGTAATTCTACACTCGAAGCGCCTCTTAAATTTTTAAATTATTGTTGGCTGAAGTTTTCTTTACCTACAGCGCACAGGGGGCAAACCCAATCCTCAGGAACATCTTCCCAAGCGGTGCCAGCTTCTACGCCGTTATCCGGATCGCCAATTTCGGGGTCATACACATAACCACAAATATCACATACCCATTTTGCCATTTTTATTCATCTCCTTTGAGTTTTATTCGTTGAATTCATTATAGCATATCAATGTACGCTTGCCTATACATAAAATGTGAAGAAAATTAGAATTTTAACTAATATTGATAGATAATAATTATCTATATTTCTATTATTTCAATGCACTTTTCTTTTCTGGCAAGTCTAGACGGAAAAAGTCATATAATGTTTGCGCCGCAGCGTGATTCATGCCGTCCACAGCTGCCAGCTCCTCTACATCCGCTGCCTTCATAGCATCAATAGTCTTAAAGGCCTTCCACAGCGCCTGCCTACGCTTAGGTCCAATTCCATCCACATGGTCCAAAATAGATACCAAATTACGCTTACTACGCAGCTTGCGATGAAAGGTAATAGCAAAGCGATGGGCCTCGTCACGAATACGCTGAATAAGATGCAGCGCCTCGGAATCACGGTCTAACATAATGCTTTGGCTTTGATGGGGCAAAAAGATTTCTTCATTACGCTCCGCCAAACCAACTACAGGTAAATCGTGCAAACCTAGGCCACGGATAACCTCCAAAGCAGAGCTAAGCTGTCCCTTGCCACCGTCAATTACAACAAGGCTTGGCAAATCCTCGTAATCCTTATAGCGACGATACACAACCTCCTGCATTGATTTAAAGTCATCAGGCTTGCCCTCTGCAGACACAATTTTATATTTGCGATAATCCTTCTTGCTAATGCTACCATTACGGAAAACAACCATGGAAGCAACTGTTTCCGTACCCTGAGTATGGGATATATCAAAGCAGTCCATACGCTCTAATGGATGGTCAATACCAAGAATTTGCTGCAGCTCCTCCGCCGCTTCCACATCATTCTTCAAGGAAAGGCTTCCCTTACGCAGACGTTCTGACAGAAGCTTAACCGCATTATCGTCAGCTAGCTTTAAAAGCTCCTTTTTAACGCCTCTTTGAGGCACAAACAGCTCTACCTTACGACTACTACGCTCTGTCAGCCATTCCTCTATAGTGGCCTTGTCCTCCTCCTCAGGAAGCACGGGCAAAATTATTTCCTTGGGAATAAAGGTTGCTTCATTGTAGTATTGCTTAATAAAGGCCGTCAAAACCTCTACTTCATTATCTCCCTCGTCATGAAGGAAGAAATTGTCACGACCAATGAGCTTGCCCTTACGGACAAAGAAAATCTGAATACAGCTGCCTGTAATATCCTGACCATAGCCAATAACGTCCATATCACCGCCGTTATTAGTAACAGCCTTTTGCTGCTCATTTAAGCGCTGTACAGCCTGCAGCTGGTCACGCAGACGTGCGGCCTCCTCAAAGGCATAATTTTCTGCTGCCTCCTGCATACGACCTTGCAAATCACGCTCCAGCTCATTGGTGCGTCCGTCCAAAACCATACACACTGACTTAATCATGCTAGCGTATTCTGCCTTGCTAACATGGCCTGCACATGGTGCCAGGCAACGCTTAATATGATAGTTTAAGCAGGGTCTATCCGGGTTCATTTTGCGACAGGTACGCAAAGGAAACATTCCCCTAAGCAGCTTAACCGTAGCATGCATAGCACCGGCATCAGCATAGGGACCATAATATTTAGCGCCATCTCTAGCCTGCCTGCGTGTTACCACCAGACGAGGAAATTCCTCCTGCATAGTCACCTTTAGGTAAGGATAGGTTTTATCGTCCTTCAGCATAATATTGTAGCGAGGACGATATTTTTTAATAAGGTTGCACTCTAAAATCAGTGCCTCTACCTCACTGCTGGTAACGATGGTCTCAATCTCCGCAATTTTAGCCACCATGGCCTTAACCTTAGGTGTATGAGACGCCAAATTACGAAAATAGCTGCGTACACGATTTTTCAAAACAACGGCCTTGCCAACATAAATGACCTTGCCCGTTTCATCGTGCATTAGGTAAACGCCTGGCTTGTCCGGTAACACAGCTAAAGCGTTTTTAATGCTGTCGCTAAACTGATTTGGCTCTCTCATACATACCACCCGTTCTTTTTAGCAGCATCAAGGCATTGCTTAATATATTGACCGGTATAGGATTTTTTCACCTTAGCAACCTCCTCTGGAGTGCCACAGGCAACCAAGGTTCCGCCCTTGTCACCACCTTCAGGTCCAAGGTCGATAATATAATCTGCAACCTTGATTACATCAAGATTATGCTCAATAACTACAACGCTGTCACCACCATCAACAAGACGCTGTAGCACCTCCAGCAGCTTGTGCACGTCTGCAATATGCAGGCCAGTTGTAGGCTCATCTAAAATATAAATGGTTTTGCCCGTACTACGACGAGACAACTCCGTTGCTAGCTTAACACGTTGAGCTTCACCACCAGAAAGAGTGGTTGCAGCCTGTCCTAAATGGATATAGCCAAGGCCAACGTCCTCTAAAACCTCCAGCTTACGATAAATCTTAGGAATATTTTTAAAGAATTCACAGGCCTCGCTAACAGTCATATCCAGTACATCAGCAATTGTCTTCCCCTTGTAGTGCACCTCCAACGTGTCCCTATTATAGCGTGCACCATGGCACACCTCACAGGGAACATACACGTCAGGCAAAAAGTTCATTTCAATCTTATTGACGCCATCACCCTTGCAGGCCTCACAGCGTCCGCCCTTAACATTAAAGCTAAAGCGTCCAGATTTATAGCCACGCATTTTAGCTTCATTAGTCTGGCTAAACAGCTCACGAATACTGTCAAAAACACCTGTGTAGGTTGCAGGATTGGAGCGTGGTGTACGTCCAATAGGAGATTGGTCAATATTAATAACCTTATCCGTCAGCTCCAAGCCCTCAATGCCATCATGCTCGCCGGGGCGGAGATGGGCACCCTGTAGCTTACTAGCTAAGGATTTATACAAAATATCATTTATCAATGTAGATTTGCCACTACCACTAACACCTGTAACAACAGTTAATACACCCATAGGAATAGCTACATCAATATTTTTCAGATTATTGGCACGTGCGCCTTTAACCGTCAAAAAACGACCATCACTTTCGCGACGCTTTTTAGGAATGGGAATAAAGCGTCTGCCACTAAGGTAAGCACCTGTTACAGATGCTTCAATATCCTTAATCTCCTCCGCCGTACCCTGAGCAACAACATTACCGCCTAGAGAGCCTGCACCAGGACCAATATCAATAATCTGGTCCGCTGCATACATGGTTTCCTCATCATGCTCTACAACGATTAAGGTATTGCCTAAGTCACGTAAGTGCTTTAAGGTTTCCAAAAGTCTACCGTTGTCTCGTTGGTGCAGGCCAATGCTCGGCTCATCCAGAATATACAACACACCTGTTAAACCGCTACCAATTTGGGTTGCTAGGCGTATACGCTGCGCCTCGCCACCGGACAATGTGCCAGCAGCACGGTCCAATGTCAGATAATCAAGACCAACGTCATTTAAAAACTGTAGCCTTGCCAAAATTTCCTTCAGAACCTGCTTAGCTATAATCTCCTGACGATAGTTAAGCTTTAAATTTTGAAAAAAGCTTATGCACTCACGTACCGTCATAGCAGTAACCTGGCAAATATTTTTGCCACCTATAAGGATGGACAGCACCTCTGGCTTTAAGCGTTGTCCATGACAGGTAGGACAAGGAATACTGGTCATATACTCCTCTAAATCCTGACGCTGAGAGTCACTAAATGCTTCCTTATAGCGACGCTTCAAAACGGCTAAAATTCCCTCAAAGGCAGTGTAATACAGCTTTGTTTCACCCTGTAGGTTTTCATACCAAAATTGGTATTTTTCCTCCTCACCAGTGCCAAACCACAGCTTTTCCTGAATTTCCGCAGGAATATCCTTCCACTTAGTGTCATAGGATAAGCCGTTGGCAGCCAAAACAGCGCCTAGCTGCTTCATAAAGTAGGAGTTTAAATTATTGGTAAAAGGAGCAAGACAACGCTCAGCAAAGCTTTTGTCCCCATCAGGAATAATCAGCTCCCTATCAAACTCACTGTAATAGCCGAGACCCGTACAAGCAGGGCAAGCGCCATAGGGATTATTAAAGGAGAACAAGCGTGGTTCAATGGCAGGTAAACTAATACCGCAGTCATTGCAGGCAAAATGCTCACTAAAAAGCATAATCTCTTCATTACTGCCAAGCACTGCTACCTCTACAAAGCCATCGGCCAGCTTTAAGGCAGTTTCTACAGAATCCGCCAGTCGCTGATGAATATTATCATGTACAGCAAGGCGGTCAATAACCACGCTAATGCTGTGCTTCTTGCGTTTATCTAAAATAATTTCTTCGTCTAAAGTGCAGACCTCGCCATCTACATAAACACGGACATAGCCACCACGACGCATCTCGTCCAGTACACGTTGGTGCTCGCCCTTACGGTCTCGCACTAAGGGAGCCATAACCATAAAGCGTGTGCCCTGCTCCAGCTCCAGCACACGGTCCACAATCTGCTGCACGCTTTGCTGTTCAATAATCTTGCCACACTTAGGACAATGGGGCTCGCCAGCTCTGCCATAAAGGAGACGCAGGTAGTCATAAATCTCCGTTACAGTGCCTACAGTAGAGCGGGGATTACGACTGGTAGTCTTTTGGTCAATGGAAATAGCAGGACTAAGGCCCTCAATATAGTCCACATCAGGCTTATCCATCTGTCCCAAAAACTGACGTGCATAGGCAGACAATGACTCCACATAACGGCGCTGTCCCTCCGCATAAATAGTGTCAAAGGCCAGGGAAGACTTACCGCTTCCGGAAAGGCCTGTTACAACTACCATCTTATTACGTGGAATTTCTACTGTTATATTCTGCAAATTGTGCTGGCGTGCACCTTTTACAATTAACTTCTCTTGCATAGCTATCACTTTCTTTGTACTACTCAACTTAAAACTTCTATGTTTATCCTCTTATACTATCCTATTACAGCACTTAAAACATACAAATGCCTTGTTAAAAGCATTGCTGCACATACTACTTAGCTAAATAATATGCATAAATCATAATAATGCACATTGTCCTTCCACTATGCTGCTCATTTTAGCCTACAGCCACTGAAATATAAGAGAATTTTTACTTCTTTTTAGAGGTCTTTTTCTTAGGTGTAAGGGTTTGACCTAATTGTCCCTTAACAAGAATCAGCTGGTCACGCAGTTCTGCCGCAGCCTCGAAATCCAGCACCTTGGCTGCCTCCTGCATTCGTTTTTCCAGCTCCTTGGCCATAGCATTCAGCTCCTTGACGGACTTTTGCTTCAGCTTTTTAGTGCCATAGGAGGATGTTTCCTCATCATCTGCCACACGTGTCAGCTTAATCAGCTGGCGCTGCTCCTTATAGACGGTTTTAGGAATAATATTGTGCTCCTTATTATAAGCCTCCTGCTTTTCACGTCTACGATTGGTTTCGTCAATAGCACGCTGCATACTATCTGTAATGCGGTCAGCATACATAATAACACGTCCATGTGCGTTGCGGGCAGCACGACCAATAGTCTGAATCATGGCAGTATCACTGCGGAGGAAGCCTTCCTTATCTGCATCAAGAATGGCGATGAGGGAAACCTCAGGCAAATCCAAGCCTTCACGCAGTAGGTTGATACCTACTAAAACATCAAATTTACCAGCACGAAGAGCATCAATAATCTCTGCACGCTCAATGGTGGCTATATCAGAATGGAGATAACGCACCTTGATGCCAGCCTGCTTCAGATACTCCGTCAAATCCTCTGCCATACGCTTAGTAAGAGTTGTTACCAGCACACGCTCATTTTGAGCTGCCACCTTATTGATTTCACTAAGTAAATCATCTATTTGTCCCTTAATCGGACGTATTTCAATCTCTGGGTCTAACAAACCAGTAGGACGAATAATTTGCTCCACAACCTGGTCTGCCTGCTCCAATTCATAGTTGGCAGGCGTTGCAGAAACATAAATGGCCTGATTTATCTGTGCCTGAAACTCGTCAAAGGTTAAGGGACGGTTGTCAAAGGCAGAAGGCAGACGGAAGCCATGCTGCACCAGCATTTCCTTACGTGAGCGGTCACCTGCGTACATTGCTCTTATTTGCGGCAAGGTTACGTGTGACTCATCCACCACCAAAAGAAAATCCTTAGGGAAATAATTAACCAAGGTAAAGGGAGACTCGCCAGCTTTACGACCAGCCAAGTGACGAGAATAGTTTTCTATGCCGGAGCAATATCCCATTTCATTCATCATTTCCAAATCGTAATTGGTGCGTTGCTCTAAACGCTGAGCCTCTAGCAGCTTAAAATTACTATTAAGCTCCTGCAGGCGTTCATCCAGCTCCACACGGATGTCATCCATAGCACGCTCCAAATTTTCACGGCTAGTAACATAGTGGGAAGCAGGGAAGATTGCCACGTGATTACGCTGAGCCAAAACTTCGCCTGTCAAAACGTCAAACTCCAAAAGGCGGTCAACCTCATCGTCAAACATCTCTATGCGGATAGCCTTCTCACCATAGGCCGCAGGAATAACCTCAATAACGTCGCCACGAACACGAAAGGTACCACGCTTAAAGTCTATATCATTTCTATCGTATTGAATTTCTATGAGCTTGCGCAAAATCTGCTGACGGTCCATAATCTGCCCCAAGCGCAAGGAAAGAACCATATCATAATAATCCTGCGGCGCACCTAAGCCATAAATACAGCTAACGCTGGCCACAATAATTACATCACGGCGTTCAAACAGCGCACTGGTAGCAGAGTGACGCAGCTTATCAATCTCATCATTAATGGAGGCGTCCTTTTCAATATAGGTATCGGACTGAGGAATATAGGCCTCTGGTTGATAATAATCGTAATAGGATACAAAGTATTCCACTGCATTATCAGGAAAAAACGCCTTCAGCTCACTGGTCAGCTGTGCTGCCAGGGTTTTGTTATGAGCAATGACTAGCGTAGGCTTTTGCACCTTATTTATTACCTGGGCAATAGTATAGGTTTTACCAGTACCAGTTGCACCCAAAAGCACCTGAGTATGCATTCCTGCCTTAACACCTGCTGCCAGCTTTTCAATTGCTGCAGGCTGGTCACCTGCAGGCTCAAAGGGAGCCTTAATTTGAAACTCCATCACACTCACCCACCTTATATCAGACTAAAACAATTCACTATTTGTCTTTGCTAGATAATCTTACAGATTTATCTCAATGCTTACAGGACAGTGGTCACTGCCAAAAATATCGTTGTGGATTTCTGCAGCCTGCACTAAGTCTTTAATTCTTTCAGAAACTACAAAATAGTCAATACGCCAACCTGCGTTCTTTTCACGGGCCTTAAACATATAGCTCCACCAGCTGTATTTTACCTCTTCAGGATGCAGATAGCGGAAGGTATCCACAAAGCCTGCAGACTTCAGCTCGCGGAATTTGGCACGCTCCTCATCAGAAAAGCCTGCGTTTTTGCGATTAGTCTTAGGATTCTTTAAGTCAATCTCCTCTGCTGCTACGTTTAAGTCACCACATACAATAACAGGCTTTTTGGCATCCAGCTCCAAGATATATGCGCGGAACACATCCTCCCACACCATACGGTAGTCCAAGCGTGCCAGCTCACGCTGAGAATTGGGAGTATATACAGTCACAAGATAAAACTTTTCATATTCCGCAGTAATAACACGACCTTCCTTGTCGTGCTCCTCAATGCCTAAGCCATAGGTAACGCTTAAAGGCTTTTCCTTAGTAAAAACCGCAGTACCAGAGTAGCCCTTTTTTTCTGCACTATTCCAATATTCCTCATAGCCAGCAAAAACAAACTCTGCCTGTTCACGCTGCATCTTTGTCTCCTGCACACAAAAAATATCTGCATCAGCAGCACGCAAAAAATCCTCAAAGCCTTTATTCATACACGCACGTAGGCCATTAACATTCCAAGAAATAAGCTTCATAATTCAATCACCTCATAAGCTATTATTGCAGTCTGTACTGCTATTTATATTTTTAGTCAATCGACAAAAATTCTCTATTATATTGTACCATTGCCATACCTCTTTTTAAAGAGCAGTTACAAAAAGTTTGCAAACTAATGTTTTGATTTTGCAAATAACAAAACCCTACAGAACGAATTCTGCAGGGTTTTGCTACACAGTTTATTATCTTGCTTCTTACATTGCTTTACCGTAAGCATCCATATCTAAGATTGCTTTTTTGAATTTCTCTCTAGTCATGGGATAGGGTGTCTTTTTCCATTCGTTAATAGCAGGAGCACGATCCAGAATAATATCCAAATCTGCCTCTGTAATTTCCATTTCCGCAAGACTTACAGGCAAGCCTAGCTCCTTACTGAACTTAGCCAGCTTATCACGTTCCTCAAATTGCTCATCGCAGGTCAACAGCACCAATACACCAAAGGAAACAACCTCACCATGGAGATGACGTTCAGCCTGAGGCAATGCTGTGTAAGCGTTATAGAAGCAGTGTGCTAGGGAAGAATTATAGTAGTATTTATCGCTAACTGTCAGATTAGACACAATACCTGTGCTAATAATAATATCAAGAGCAATCTCCTGAATTGCCTCAGAGGAAACCTTGTTATGACAATCTGCCAAAGCCTGTTTACCATATTCCAACAAAGGTAAAGTACATGCACAGCTAAGATATCTGCCCAGAAGCGGAGTATGGGTCAGCTTCTCTTCTCTAGAGGAAAGCAGCACCTCATATTCCTTGGACAAAGCATCACCAATACCTGCCCAAAGCAGCTTTTCAGGAGCTTCAGCAATTATACGGGTATTAATGAAGGTATGCTCAGCGCAATGGGGCGGATAAAAATAGTCAGCCAAGCTACCATCCTGCTTATACATTACGCTGATAGCAGTGCAGGCCGCACAATTAGAGGCAATAGTCGGAAAGGCAAAGATAGGCTTTCCCATTTTAGCAGCCATAGTCTTGCAGGTATCTACAGCACGGCCACCGCCTACAGCAAACACCATATCAGCATCCTGAACAGCTTTAGTATTCATCAGCATATCAACATTTTCATAGGTTGCATTGCCACCATACCAAATAACACCAGTAATCTCTAAAGCATCCTGTACTGCTTCCATAATCTCATCCTGAGCCTTGCTTAAAGCAGTTTTGCCACCAATAAGCACTGCCTTCTTACCGTATCTAGCAACAACATTAGGAATTTCCTTGTAGCAATCAGCGCCAACACTATAATTAGGCAGATAAACAGTATATGAATTACTCAAAATAAACAACACCTTTCCAAATAAATTGACATTATTATAGCATTAGATAAAATCTAGTCAATATTTTGTAAATATTTTTATTAAAATACACTGTTTACATATTTATAATGCTACAAGAGTTACACAAATAAAAACTGTCAGAAATATACAAAAAAATGGATGCCTCTGATTTTATCAAAAAGCATCCATTTAATTATTTGTATGTGTTTAAGGGTGTAACGATGGATAACAGTGCTTATCACCAAAACGTAAAATGCGTCAGAAGTACCGGAAGACAAGGAACAACGAAAAAGACGACGCGATAGCGTACTTTTCGTACGCTGAGCTAGTCTTTGAGGTGTGACGATAGATAACGGTGCTTATCACCAAAACGTAAAATGCGTCAGAAGTACCGGAAGACAAGGAACAACGAAAAAGACGACGCGATAGCGTACTTTTCGTACGCTGAGCTAGTCTTTGAGGTGTGACGATGGATAACGGTGCTTATCACGCATTTTCCCTGGGAAGCTTTACCACAACCTCCGTCCCCTCCCCCAGCCTGCTATTAACAACAATTTTACCTTTATGGAGCATTATGCCATGTTTAACGATGGAAAGGCCCAGTCCAGTGCCTTCTACGCCCTTATTACGGCTTTTATCGACTCTATAAAAACGCTCAAAGATGCGTTCCTTTTCTTCTGTAGGTATGCCAATACCAGTATCCTGAACACGTACTACCCAATTTTTTCCCTTTGCCTCTAAAAAAACAGAAACACTGCCATTGGGTTTATTGTACTTGATACCATTATCAATAAGATTAGCAAAAATTTCTTCTAATAATTGAGGAATACCCTGCATAGGGACAGACTCTAAAGTAGTTTTTAGAGTCAGAGTAATATTATTACGTTCTGACTTAGGCTCTAAACGCTTAATGGCGCGCTCTACCACTGGAAGCAAATCCATGGATACAATGGCACCGGCTGGCTGCTCATCAAGTCTGGATAGTCTGATAATGTCATCAATCATTTGCAGAAGATTTTTTGCTTCACCATAGATTTTCTGTAAGAAACGTGGTCTATCAGCCTCTTTAACCATACCATTAATCATGATTTCAGAATAACCAAGAATGGACTGTAGCGGTGTTTTCAGCTCGTGGGACACGTTAGCCGAAAACTCTCTGCGCAGCTTTTCAGAGGCAGTTTTCTCTGTAACATCCATAATCAGCAAAACTAAGCCCTGCTCACCTGTGCAACTGCCATTAATCTGATAGGTGCTGCTGCCCTTATCCAAGGTTAAAGCGCCTTTTTCATTGGTAGTCAGCATCTGCAGAAGCGGTTCAAGCTCTTTAGCAAAGGGTAAAGCATCAATGCTTTGGCCAACATAATCTTCCTTGCTGCCACTAAAGAAACGAATTGCACTTTTATTTATGGAAAGAATTTCACGATTATTATCAAGAACCACCAAGCCTTCATCCATATTGTTGGTAATGGTCTTAAGCTCTTGCTTTTTACGCTTATAGGGTATGATAACCCTACTAGTTAAATAACGTGCTGCCAAAAAAGCACTTGCAGTAACAAAGAGAAAAATAATAACACAATAGTGCACTATACCCTTAAACTGCTGAAATACAGTATCATTAGCGCGTGCCAAGCGCATAACATTACCCTGCGGTAAGGACACTGCATAATAAATAACCTCCTTACTCAAGGTATCTGAGCGTCTAGAGGCAATACCTTCGCCACTACTAAGAGCCTGCTGTATTTCCTCTCTCTGAAGATGGTTATCCAGCTTGCCAACATCAATATAATTATCATAAAGCACTGTGCCATCAGGAGCCATAATTGTAAGGCGGTCCTTTAAATCCAGCTTCTCTAAATTATTATAATCAAGATTACGGCAAGCATTTTGCACTACGCTAGCAATATTGCGCAAGCTACGTGTATTTTCATTTGTAACCTGACGATAGCTTATAAAAAGCAATAGGCATATGGTTAATGATACAGCTGTCACCGTCAACAAAAATAAGCTATAAAATAATTTTCTTCTCATACATTTTACCTAATCATATATGCACCAGTATTTTTAGATATTAAAATCCTGCTGCTTTTGGAAATATCTAGTATGTTTAATAACTCCCTAATGTAGCCTAACAACATACTATAATAATTTATACTTTATTTTCCAGTCCAACGATAGCCTACACCACGAATGGTTTCTACCATCTCACCTGCAGCTCCTAGCTTTTGGCGCAGAGTTCGGATATGCACATCAATGGTGCGGGTTTCGCCATAAAATTCGTAGCCCCAAATATCATTGAGCAGCTTATCTCTAGTAAAGACAATCCCAGGATGCAAAGCCAGCTTTTTCAAAAGCTCAAACTCCTTTAAGGTTAACACAACCTCTTCTCCATCAACCTTTACCACATGCTTTGTAGAATCAATCTCTACATTACCTACAGTAATAATATCGTTAGTATCAGTCTCTACGTGTTTGCCACAGCGACGAATTACAGCTCTGATTCGAGCTACAAGCTCTAACATACCAAAGGGTTTAACAATGTAATCATCAGCACCACCGTCTAATCCCTTGACCTTATCAAATTCTGCCCCCTTTGCTGTAGCCATGATAATAGGAATGCCAGCAAAACGCACATCAGAACGCAGCTGTCGTAAAATACTTAAGCCATCCTCATCAGGAAGCATAATATCAAGTAAAATCAGCTCTGGTAAATTGCCATGCTCCGCCATACGCTCCAGCTCGGTATACAGCTCCTTGCCACAGCCAACGCCCATAGCTTCAAAGCCAACAGACTCTAGAGTATAAACCTCCAGCTCACAAATATTTTGCTCATCCTCAACACAAATAATCATCTTCAACACCTCTAAGCAACAACTTTGCAATTATTTATAGCAAAAAATTTTATCAAAAATAGCCATGATGATTAAATAATAAGATTGTTTTTTACCTAAAATTAACGGCAAAATAACTTTTCCTTTGCTATTGCGGCTTTAATCATAATATATACTGCTAATAATTTTAGCTATATAAATTTAGACATACCTGATATATATCATATACCAAAACCACCTAACAAACTGTTAAATTTTCGTAAAATAAAAAACAGCAGCCAGTACAAATGTACTAGCTGCCGCTAAAATCACAATTTTAAATTATTTACCGGTTCTGCCGCGTTTGGTAAATTCTTTACCAGCTGCGCACAGAGGGCAGGTAGCAGGATCGTAGGTTTCTACGGTCAGGTGCAGTAAAGCCTCGGTGCGAACGCCGAAGTCAACCTTGCCACCGCTACGGTCAACCAGCAGGCCTACGCCAACCAGCTCGCCGCCACATTCCTTAACAACTTCCATAACCTCTTTAACGCTGCCACCGGTGGTAACGATATCTTCAACTACCAATACACGGGTGCCTGCAGGAATTTGGAAGCCACGACGCAGAGTCATTTTGCCATTCTCACGCTCGGTAAAGATAGCACGAGTGCCTAAAGCCTTACCAACCTCATGAGCCAGCAGGATGCCGCCGGTCATAGGACCAACAACCAGCTCAACATTGTCGTTTTCATAACGACGAGCGATTTCTTGGCACAGACGCTCGGTATATTTCGGATGTTGCAGTACGTTGAATTTTTCAACATACATGGGGCTATGCAGACCGCTAGTCAGCAAAAAGTGACCATGAAGAACTGCTTCGGTTTCTTCCAGCATTTTCATAACATCTTTTTCTTCTAAAACTGCCATTTACCTACACTCCTTAATCATCAAATAAAATTTTATGTTTTTCAGCTAATCAATGTACTTCGCTGATTTCTTCAACAATTGCCAAGGCTGCGGCCTGACGGTCTTCAGCCTTAGTAATAGGACGACCAACTACGATATGGCTAGAGCCATTCTTGAAAGCGCCTGCCGGAGTAGCAACACGACTTTGGTCATCTAAGGATGCACCAGCCGGACGTACACCAGGAGTAACAATCAGGAAATCCTCGCCACATGCTTCACGGATACCAGCAGCCTCTCTAGGAGAAGCGACAACGCCATCCATACCAGCTTCTTTAGCAAGCTTAGCCAGAGCAATAACCTGCTCAGCAATGGTGTTTTTGTAGTTAAGGTCAGCAAATTGCTCGTCGTCCATGCTGGTCAGAATGGTTACTGCAATCAACTTAGGAGCAGGACGACCAGCCTTTTCAGCAGCTTCGCGAACTGCCTTAACAGCCTCAGCCATCATCTTTTTACCACCAACTGCATGCACATTCATCATGTCTGCACCTAAATCGCTAAGAACAGTCAGTGCATGAGCAACAGTATTAGGAATATCTTGGAGCTTCAAATCCAGAAAAACATGCTTGCCATTATCCTTCAGGAAACGGATAATTTCGCTGCCTACTGCATAATACAGCTCCATACCTACTTTGTAATAGCTAACAGAATCGCCCAGCTCCAAAACACAAGCCTTAGCCTGCTCAAAGGTAGGGAAATCCAGAGCTACTATTAATCTATCATCATGTTTCATAAATACTCTCCTCAAACGAACCACAGGCGCTCTACAGCGCCTATAGTCCATCTTAGTTTCATGAATTTTTAAATGTTAAGTATAACGGTGCTTATCTTCGCCAAACCTAAAACGCGTCAGAAGTGCCGGAAGACGAGGAATAGTGCAGTGAACGCAGCGATGGCGTACTAACATGTACGTCGAGCAAGTTCACAAGCTATGACGAAGTATAACGGTGCTTATCTTCGCCAAACCTAAAACGCGTCAGAAGTGCCGGAAGACGAGGAATAGTGCAGTGAACGCAGCGATGGCGTACTAACATGTACGTCGAGCAAGTTCACAAGCTATGACGAAGTATAACGGTGCTTATCACGCGTTTTTAAACAGAGGCATGGAATCTTTTCCATTAGGCAGCGCCAAACCTACAATCTCATTAATGTTCTTAACATTGTGTCTATCCATATACTCAAGCATACCGTGAGCAATGGTTTCGGCAATGTCAGGATGAATGAAGTTTGCAGTGCCTACAGCAATTGCACTTGCACCTGCCAGCATGAACTCAATTGCATCTTCTGCGCACATAATACCGCCTTGTCCGATAATGGGAACATTAACAGCCTGTGCCACCTGATAAACAAGGCGTACAGCTACGGGACGTACCGCCGGGCCGCTGAGACCGCCGGTAACATTGCCCAAAACAGGACGCTGACGTTCAATATCCAGCTTAATACCCAGCAGAGTATTAATCATGGAAATAGCATCAGTTCCTGCTGCCTCTACAGCCTTAGCCATAGAAACAATGTCAGTTACGTTAGGAGACAGCTTAGTAATAACCATTTTAGAGGTGTTGGCCTTTACGTTGCGCACAACCTCTGCAGCTGCTTCAGGACAGGTACCAAAAACGATACCGCCCTCCTTAACGTTAGGGCAGGAAATATTGATTTCCACAGCATCTACACCGTCTACATCCAGCTTTTTAGCTACTTCACCATACTCCTCAGGAGAGTGACCATAAATATTAACGATAACAGGAACGTCATATTTACGCAGCTCGGGCAGAGTATGCTCTAAGAAGTAGTCACAGCCAGGATTTTCCAGACCAATGCAGTTCAGCATACCGGAAGGAGTTTCTACTGCACGCTGACCTTTATTGCCAGCAGCAGGCAGCAGGCTGGTACCTTTAACGGTAACAGCGCCTACCTTCTCCAGGTCAAGGAAATCTGTAAATTCTAAGCCAAAGCCAAAGGTACCAGAGCCGGTGGTTACGGGAGTTTGCATTTTCAGGCCGGCAATATCAACTGCCAAACGACCTTCATACAGGGATTTTACCATTCTCCCACCTCCTCAGCCCAGAATACAGGGCCGTCCTTGCAAACCTTAATGCGCTTGCCAATGCCTTCACAGGCACAGGACAGGCAGGCACCAAGACCGCAGGCCATATATTTTTCTAAGGAAACCTGGCATTTTACGCCAGATTCCAGACATGCGTTTGCTACAGCACGCATCATGGGAACAGGACCACATACGTATACGCAGTCATAGCCACCATTTTTCAGCAGCTCAGGCAGTAAAGCCATTACAGTACCTTTAGCTCCTGCACTGCCATCATCTGTAGTCAGATAAACATGGGGACAAAGTCCGGCATACAAATCAGTCCAGAACAGCTCGCTTTCAGTACGACCACCCATCAGGATGTCGGATTCGCCAAAGCCTTCTGCTAAAAACAGCAGCGGAGCCAAGCCTAAGCCACCACCAACCAGCAGGGGCTTTTTAGCGGACATGTCAAAACCACGTCCCAAGGGTCCTACGATGCTCAAAATATCACCAGTGCATACATCAGCCAAGATATGGGTTGCTTCACCAATGATACGATAAATCATGGTGAAGGTTCCCTGCTCCTTATTAACTCCGGCTACACCGAAGGGACGGCGCAGCAGCGGAGCAGTGTTCTTGCAAACCTGAACATTGACAAATTGGCCAGGAACAGCCTGATTAGCAATTTCAGGAGCGTAAACATCTATAAGCTTGGTAGAGCAATTCAGCACACGCTGGCCTATTACTCTAGCATTTTCGATAGTCTTAGACATAATTAGTCCTCCAAGGCTAAGTCTTGTAAAGCAATTACACGACCTACACGACGACGACGCATAGCGTTCAGTACGCGTTGCAGCTCACGTGCAGTATCCATAGAGGTCAGGCAGGCAATTGCATGTTCAACAGTGGAGCGACGGATTTTAAAGCCATCACGCTCAGCATCACGGCCGTGATTGCTGGTGTTAATAACCATGTTGATGCGGCCAGCTTTAATGTCGTCCAGAATATTGGGAGAGCCTTCGCTAACCTTAGTTGCAACACGAACATTTACGCCGTTTTCAATCAGGTACTTAGCAGTACCAGAGGTTGCAGTTACAATATAGCCCAGATCCTCAAAGCCTTTTGCCAGAGCAACAGCCTCTTGCTTATCAAGGTCTGCAACAGTCATCAGGATGGAGCCTTCGTTAGGAACTTGGATACCGGAAGCGATGCAAGCCTTGTACAGTGCACGGCTGTATTGGTAATCGCAAGCCATAACCTCACCAGTGGATTTCATTTCAGGTCCTAAGGTGATATCAACGTTGCTCATCTTGTTGAAGGAGAATACAGGAGCTTTTACTGCATAGTAGTCAGGGAACAGACGCAGACCAGGCTCATAGCCTTGTTCAATCAGGCTTACACCCATTGCACATTTAGTTGCTACATTAACCATAGGAACGCCAGTTACCTTGCTCAGGAACGGTACGGTTCTGGAGGAACGGGGGTTAACCTCGATTACATATACCTGCTCATCACGAACAATGTATTGAATGTTGATCATGCCCTTAACTTCCAGGCCCAGAGCCATTTTATTGGTGTAATCAATAATGGTTTCGATTACTCTTTCAGGCAGGTTGCGCGGCGGATATACTGCAATGGAGTCACCGGAGTGAACGCCAGCTCTTTCAACGTGCTCCATAATACCAGGAATCAGTACGTTTGTGCCATCGCAGATAGCGTCAACCTCAACCTCAGTGCCCTGCAGATAGTGGTCAACCAGAACAGGATGCTCTTTAGAAGCCTTAACAGCGCTGGACATATAGTGCTTCAGCTCTTCGTCGTTATATACGATTTCCATTGCACGGCCGCCCAGTACGTAGGAAGGACGAACCATTACCGGGTAACCAACATCATGAGCAGCATTCAAAGCACCATCGGTGTCAAATACGGTATGTCCTTTCGGACGAGGAATATCGCAGTCAGTCAGCAGCTGTTCAAAGCGCTCGCGGTCCTCTGCACGGTCAATGCTGTCTACGCTGGAGCCCAGAACCTTAACGCCAAGAGCATTTAAGGGACCAGCCAGGTTGATAGCGGTTTGGCCGCCAAATTGTACGATTACGCCTTCAGGCTGTTCTTTATCAATTACGTTGAGTACATCCTCTACAGTCAGAGGCTCAAAGTACAGTTTGTCAGAAATATCGAAGTCGGTGGATACGGTTTCAGGATTGTTGTTGATGATGATGGTTTCATAGCCCATCTCACGCAGGGACCATACGCAGTGTACGGAGCAGTAGTCAAATTCTACGCCCTGACCGATGCGGATAGGACCGGAGCCTAAAACTACAACCTTCTTCTTGTCGCTAACTACAACCTCATCCTCGGTTGCATAGCAGGAGTAGTAGTACGGAGTAGCAGCTTCAAATTCAGCAGCACAGGTATCTACCATTTTGTAGGTAGGCAGAATGCCGTTAGCCTTACGCAGGTCGCGGATTTCCATTTCAGCCTTACCAACCAGCTCGCCAATTACGCAGTCTGCAAAGCCTTTTTGTTTAGCCTTACGCAGCAGGCTCGGGGTGAGCTCGTGAGTTTTAAGAGCACGCTCCATCTTAACGATGTTGTTAATCTTGTACAGGAACCATTGGTTAATCTTGGTTACGTCATAGATTTCTTCAATGGTAACATCTCGACGCAGTGCCTCTGCTACTACAAAGATACGCTCGTCATCAATACGATGCAGGCGTTCTTTAATTTCTTCGTCACTCAAAGCCTTCAGTTCGGGAATTTCCAGATGAGTCAGGCCAATTTCCAAGGAACGAATTGCCTTCAGCAGAGATGCTTCAAAGCTACGTTCAATAGCCATTACTTCACCGGTAGCCTTCATTTGAGTGCCCAGAGTACGGTCAGCAGTTACAAATTTATCGAAGGGCCAACGAGGGAATTTCAGAACGATGTAGTCAATGGTAGGCTCAAAGCACGCCTTGGTGGTTTTGGTTACAGCGTTTTCAATTTCATCCAGGTTATAGCCAACAGCAATCTTGGAGGTAACCTTTGCGATAGGATAGCCAGTTGCTTTAGATGCTAAAGCAGAGCTGCGGCTTACACGGGGGTTAACTTCGATTACATAGTAGTTTTCAGAATAGGGATCAAGAGCCAGCTGTACATTACAGCCACCTACTACGCCCAGCTCACGAACGATGTCGATGGAAGCCTGACGGAGCAATTGACACTCTTTATCATTCAAGGTTTGAGCAGGAGCAACAACGATGGAGTCACCGGTATGTACGCCTACAGGGTCCACGTTTTCCATAGAGCAAACGGTGATGCAGTTATCAGCAGCGTCGCGAATAACCTCGAATTCGATTTCCTTCCAGCCAGCAATGCTGCGTTCAATCAGACATTGACCGATGGGGCTGTAGCCAAGGCCCTTTTGTACAATATCGTACAAAGTTTCTTCATCCTCAGCGATGCCGCCGCCAGTGCCGCCCAGAGTATAAGCCGGACGAACAATCAGAGGATAGCCGATTTCGCGACCGAAATCAACTGCAGCCTCGATAGTCTCAACAATGATGCTTTCAGGAATAGGTTGGTTGATTTTTTCCATAGTCTCCTTAAACAGCTCACGGTCTTCGCCACGTTTAATGGCGGAGATTTGGGTGCCCAGAAGACGTACGTTGTATTCTTTCAGAATGCCCCTCTTATCCAGCTCCATAGCCATGTTCAGACCCATTTGTCCGCCCAGGGTTGCCAGCAAAGAATCAGGACGTTCACGTTTGATGATAGTTTCTAAGAATTCAATGTTGATAGGCTCAACATAAACGCGGTCCGCAATATGTACGTCGGTCATAATGGTTGCAGGGTTAGAGTTAACCAACACAACCTCCAGGCCTTCTTCCTTCAATGCACGACAAGCTTGAGTACCAGCATAGTCGAATTCAGCAGCCTGACCGATAATAATAGGGCCGGAACCAATTACGAGAACCTTTTTTATATCAGTAAGTTTCGGCATATTAACGCCCCTCCATCAAATCAATAAAATGCTTAAAGAGATATTCATGTTTACCAGGTCCGGGATTAGCCTCAGGATGGTATTGTACGGAGAAGGACGGATGTGTCAGATACTCCAAGCCTTCAATAGTTCCATCATTCATAGAAACATGGGTAACACGAACAGGCTTGCCCTCCATGGATTTTTCATCTACAGCATAGCCATGGTTTTGAGCACTAATAGAAATACTTCCAGTGTGCAGATCCTTAACAGGCTGATTTACACCACGATGACCAAATTTCATCTTGTAGGTGTCCAGGCCATTAGCGAGAGCCAGCAGCTGATGACCCATGCAGATTGCAAACATGGGGCAATGACCCATTACCTTGCGGATATTATCAATAGCAGATGGGAAATCCTTTGGGTCGCCAGGGCCATTGGACAGGAAAATACCATCGGGCTTGCAGGCCATAACCTCTTCTGCAGTTGCAGTAGCAGGGAATACGGTCAGTCGGCAGTCAAAGAACAGCAGGTAATCAATGATGCTTTTCTTAATACCGAAGTCCAGTACAGCTACATGATATTTGCCAGAGCCCAAAGCGTAAACTTTGGGAGTAGTTACTTCCTCAATCTGGTTGTGTTGGTCAGGGCTGTTCAAAAGCGCCTGAACTTCTTCCTCAGGCATTTCAGCAGGAACAATTACACCCTTCAGAACACCGTTGTTGCGAATTTTACGAGTAATAGCGCGAGTATCAATACCTGCAATTACAGGCACATCCTGACGCTCCAGGAATTGCTCCAAGGTTTCTTCACAGCGCCAGTTTACAGGATAATCGCACAGCTCACCTACAACCATACCTTGGAAGTAGGAGCGTCGGTTTTGATTAAACATATCATTGCAGCCATAGTTACCAATCAGAGGATAGGTCATTACTACGATTTGGCCGCAGAAGGAAGGATCGGTCAGAGTTTCCTGATAACCGCACATGCCAGTGGTGAAAACAACTTCACCAACAGCATTGCGTTTACCGCCATACAGGGTGCCTTCAAAAACACTGCCGTCTGCTAAAACTAATTTGCCTTTTCTTAATTCTTTGTGCATACTACACCATCTCTCATAACAAATTTGCCTTCGAACATAGTTGCTACAGCCTTACCCTTGCATTCTTTGCCATTGTAAGGAGTGAACTTGCCGCGGGTATAGAATTTGGAGCTATCAACAGTCCATTCTTTATTTAAGTCCATAATAGTAATATCAGCGGTTGCGCCCTCTTTCAGGGTACCACGGTCCTCTAGCTTGAACAGCTTAGCAGGCTCGCAGCTCATTTTGCTGATAATGGTCTTCAAGTCAAAAATATTGGTATGATACAGGTCGGTCAGCATTACGCCCAGGCTGGTTTCCAAACCGCAGAAGCCATTGGGAGCATAGCGGAACTCAACGTCTTTTTCTTCATGTGCATGAGGAGCATGGTCGGTAACGATGCAGTCTACAGTGCCATCCAGAACTGCAGCACGCATAGCCTCAACATGGTCCATGCTGCGCAGCGGCGGGCTTACACGAGCAGAGGAATCATAGTTTGCACATGCTTCGTCAGTCAAGGTCAGATGGTGAACAGTAACCTCACTGGTTACGTTTACGCCTTTTTTCTTAGCTTGACGAATGATATCGATAGCGCCCTTAGATGCTACGTGAGCAATATGTACATGAGCGCCGGTGTATTCAGCAATGATGCAGTCACGAGCTACAGCAATATCCTCAGAAATAGCGGGGATACCAGGTACGCCGATGCGTGCGGAAACAACGCCTTCATGCATATAACCTTCAGCAGCCAGCTCAGGATCGATTGCATGGCAGATTAAGGGTTTGTCAAAGGCAGTGATGTATTTAGCTGCCAGCATAAACAGACGGGAGCTTTTTACATAGTGACCGTCATCAGAGAAGCCCATAGCACCCTTTTGTGCCATGTCACCCATTTCAGCCAGCTCTTCGCCGTTTTCACCTTTACTGATAGCACCGATAACCTCTACGTGAGCATAGGATTCTTCCTTAGCACGCTCTTTAATACCAGAGATAACGATGGAGCTATCAATTACAGGCTTGGTGTTAGGCATGCAGGCAACGGTGGTTACACCGCCAGCAGCAGCAGCCATAGTACCGGAAATAATATCTTCTTTTGCTTCCAGGCCAGGCTCGCGCATATGGGTATGCACGTCAATCAGACCAGGGGTTACTACCAGACCGGTAGCGTCAAATACTTCATCAGCAGCTTCAGCGATGTTCGCAGCAACTGCCTTTATTTTACCGTCCTCAACCAGGACGTCCATTACAGCGTCTAAGCCTTGGCTCGGGTCAACTACCCTACCATTTTTAATCAACGTTTTCAATGTGCTTACCTCCTGTTAAAGTCAAGAATAAGAGTGCCATACGAACTGCTACGCCGTTTTGAACCTCGGTACGGATAGCAGCGTTGTCGCAGTAACCAACCTCCCAGGAGATTTCCAGGCCACGGTTCATAGGACCGGGATGGAGAACGGTTACGTCCGGTTTAGCAAGCTTCAGGCGATTTTCGTTCAGGCCGAAAATGCGAGCATATTCACGAGTAGTGGGGAACAGGCCTTTCTTTTGACGTTCTAGCTGAATACGCAGTACGTCGATTACGTCAGCACCTTCAACAGCTTCTTCAATACGTTTGTGAACGGTTACGCCCAAGGATTCAATATCATGGGGCAGTAAAGTCATCGGACCGCAAACGTGAACGTCAGCGCCAAATTTATTCCAAACAGCAATATTGGTACGAGCTACACGGCTGTACAGCACGTCGCCCAGGATTACCATTTTCTTGCCCTTCAGGTCCTTGCCTTGCTCACGCAGGGTGAACATATCAAGTAAGCCTTGGGACGGATGAGCATGCGCACCATCGCCTGCGTTGATGATTACAGGATCAGCAACGTTAGCAGCATAGGCAGCAGCACCTTCAATAGGATGACGCATAACAATAGCGTCGCAAGCCATGGATTGAACAGTCAGGATAGTATCACGGAGGCATTCGCCTTTTACTACGCTGGAATTACCGGTTGTAATATTTACAACGTCAGCACCCAGATATTTGCCAGCCAGCTCGAAGGAAGTACGAGTACGAGTGCTAGGCTCATAGAATAAGTTGATAATGGATTTACCACGCAGAGAGGGCACCTTTTTAATATCCCTCTTCATAATCTTCTTCATTTCCTCAGCTGTTTTTAAAACCAGTTCGATTTCTTCAACGCTAAGGCTTTCCAGATCCAGTATATCTCTACCGCTGAGAGATACATTTGCTTTAGCCATTAACCTTACCTCCTAGATTTATATTGTAAAAAATGTGGAATAACAGCGGGATATAATTCCCTAATGATTTTTGCACCTTTTGCGAAAACGTTCGGCTCTTAGGGGTGTTTTTACACAAAAAAAGCCTTCTTACGCCCATGAGGGTACAAGAAGGCCATTGCTAGTCAAACAATCGCTACCTTGCAGTCTCACGGGACTAATTTAAAGGTACAAGTTTATACATTTATATTTTACACCTAGCTTTTCCATACGTCAAATTTTTCTTGTAAATTTTGCAGATTTTTTTTAGAAAATTAGCTTGTAGAATAAAAAAGCTAGCAAGCCACCTTCATATGCTTTTCTCTTCATTTTTATTGATGTCTATAGTATAATGATTTTATGTTTCTATGGACTATGACTAAAAGCATTTCCATAGCCTAATGATAATATAAGCTTAGCAGCTTTGTTCTTTTTCACAATTTATAATTCCGAAGAAATATCCGTCCTACTATTCTCTTCGTTCGGAAATTTTAAAGCACATCATTAAATGTAGAAAGGTATTATATGCGTAACACAATTATTGATAATCTTCGTGGCATCTGTATGCTAGGCGTTATCGCCATCCATATTGGTTCCTTGGCCTTAGCTCCTGGCAGCTTTACACTCTATGTTGTTTTAGAAATCCTGTCACGCTACAGCGTGCCTGCCTTCTTCTTTATCTCTGGCTATGGCCTAGCCTGCACTGATAAAGCACTACTAAGTGGCAAAGGCAGCTTCTCTTATGTTGATTTTATGAAAAAGCGTCTGCGTGGTGCAGGACTTCCCTATTTATCCTGGTCACTCTTCTATCTGTTTTATTTTTGGATTATTCTGCCACCTGGCTACATCAGCTGGAACCCGCTGCACCTAGCCTTCGTTCTCTTCTTTGGCCTTGGCTGCTACCATTTATACTTTATGGTCATCCTGCTGTGGTTCTATGGCACCTATCCAATATGGCGCAGACTGCTGCAAATCATTAACAAAAATAGTATTGAGCTTGGACTGGCACTGCTCTTTTGCTTTCAGCTGGCCTTTAACTATTGGACAACTCACCCTGGTATTGACGTTAGCAATTGGAACGCTCTTGCTAAAAACCTTTTCATCTATCGTCTTAACTATCTTCCACTCCACTACCTGCTTATCTTTATGGGTGGCTGCTTGGCAGCACTGCACTGGGAGCGTTTCCAAACAATTCTACGCAAAAACAGTATTTTGATATTCATCCTTTACATTGCTTCTATTATATATGACGTAGGCAGCTGCTACGAAGCTCACACCTACAAGGGCTACAGTCTGCTGGATTTGGCCAACACCTATCATCAGCTCAGTTCTCAGGGTCTGCTCTACACCATTACCTCCATTCTTTTCTTTTGCCTGGCACTTGATAAGCTGGAGGAAAAGGCTGCAGCAGGCGGCTTATGGAGCAAGATTCTTGGCGGTATAACTATGCTATCCGCCAACTCCATGCTTATTTATTTTGTTCATCCTCTGATTTTGGACTGGATGAGCAGCTTCTACAATAAATTTGGCATTGTAATGACCGTCAAAAAGGTTAGCCTGTCCTATATATTATTGGTAGTCTTTTCCCTCGCTATGAGTATGCTGCTTACTAAACTCTTTAAACGCAGCAAATGGCTCAGCCTGCTCTTTACAGGCAAGGCGTAAGCTAACAATTTTAAAATCAGTACAGTAAGCAAAAAGCACAGTTCTCAGGCTGTGCTTTTGTTATTTATAGCCGAAGCACTAATACTAAAGCCACATTTTGTTATTGATGGCTAAAGCACTAATACTAGAGCCTTAGTTTTATTATTTACAACAATGCTTGCCATTACCAAAGGATATATAGTTAATATATTAGCTACTTTGCCCATAAAGCACCGCTATTGGCTAATATATTAGCTATACTTCCCCAAAAAAATAACAATAGTGCTTCACCGTAAATAATCAGCGAAGAACTACTGTTATTTTTATTGATTCATACGAAAGTCAAAAATTATTTTTTACTGTTTTCGTAGTCCGCCATAAATTGTGCCAAGCCTTTATCAGTCAGCTGGTGCTTAATCATTTGGCCGAGCACCTTAGTGGGAATAGTAGCAATTTGGCAGCCTGTAAGCATAACCTTATCCACATGCTCTAAATTGCGGATGCTGGCAGCAATAATCTGAGTTTCAATACCATAAAGCTTAAAGGCTTTAACAATATTTTCTACAAGCTGTACGCCATCCTCGCCAATATCATCCAAACGACCTACAAAGGGACTAACATAGGTAGCGCCTGCACGAGCAGCCAACAGTGCCTGACTCATGCTAAAGACCAAAGTAACATTAGTTTTGATGCCCTCAGCACTTAAAATTTTTACCGCCTTTAGACCTTCTGCAATGCAAGGAATTTTAACTACAATATTATCAGCAATTTTGACCAGCTTGCGAGCTTCAGCAACCATACCGTCACAATCTGTACTGATAACCTCCGCACTTACAGGCCCAGCCACCAGCTTAGCAATCTCCGGAATTACCTCTGCCTGAGTGCGTCCACTTTTAGCAATAAGGCTAGGATTGGTGGTTACACCATACACCACGCCCCAATCTACAAATTCTGCAATTTCATCCACGTTAGCCGTGTCCATAAAAATTTTCATAATCTGACCTCTTTTTCATAATATATGCTTAAAGCAAGAACCGTTTCCTTAAGCCAGAAACTGCACTTACTCCTTGAACAAGCAGTGTTCATCCTTTAATCATAAAAAGCACCAACTAACAGTAAAATAATCAAAAGAAAACAGCTTCCTAAGCAAATCACCTATCCTCTAAATACACAAAGAAAGGAAACGCTTCACCATCTAATTATTTTACAGCATAAGTTTACTACTTTACTATAACTTTGTCTATTATTTTCTTACACTATCATCAAGCAAGGATTGCATATAAATACAGCAGCCCTGCATCTCCAGAGCTGCTGCCAAAGCACTACAATATTGACTTACAAATTCTTTTCCTTAAAGGGACATTCCTCTACCAGCACGCACTCCTTGCACAAAGGCTTGCGGGCCTTGCATATTTTACGGCCATGCCAGATAAACCAATGGTGAGCATCGCTCCATTTTTCCATAGGAATAATTTTTTGCAGCTCCTTTTCCGTCGCCAATGGGTCTGCACCCTTAGCCATGCCTAAGCGATGGGACACGCGAAAAACATGAGTATCTACCGCAATAGCAGGCACGTTATAAATTATGCTGGCCACCACATTGGCAGTCTTTTGGCCAACACCAGGCAGCTCCATCAAGGTTTCAATCTTGTCAGGAACGGTGCTGTTAAACTTTTCTACTAGCATCTTACAGGTTCCTAAAAGATTTTTAGCCTTGGCGTGGTACAAGCCACAGTCACGAATCTCGTTCTCCATCTCCTCAAGAGTGAGTGCACCCATTTTTTCAGGCGTATTCAAACGAGGGAACATACGAGCTGTAATAACATTTACTCTTTCATCTGTGCATTGAGCAGAAAGAATAACCGCCACCAGCAGCTCAAAGGGAGAATTATAATTGAGAGCTGTTTTTGTATCCTTATAGGTTGCTTCTAATTTACTTAAAATAGCTTCACGCTTTGCCTTACGCATCATCAGTTGGTCAAGCTCCTTACAGGGGCGGGAATACGACCGCCACGAGAAATAAATTTATCAGCCTTGAATTGGTTAACAGCAATAATTGGAGCATAGCCTAAAAGTCCACCAAACTCCACAGTGTCGCCCACACCCTTACCAGGAACAGGAATTACACGTACAGCAGTGGTTTTATTGTTAATCATACCAATAGCAGCTTCATCAGCAATAATTGCAGAAATGGTAGAAGCAGTAGTATCGCCAGGAATAGCAATCATATCCAGACCAACGGAGCATACACAGGTCATAGCCTCCAGCTTTTCCAAGGTCAGACAGCCACGCTCCACAGCATGAATCATGCCTGCGTCCTCGCTGACAGGAATAAAGGCACCGCTTAAGCCGCCAACATAGCTAGAAGCCATCAAGCCGCCCTTTTTAACAGCATCATTAAGCATAGCCAAGGTTGCAGTAGTACCAGGACCGCCGCAGCACTCCAGGCCAATCTCCTCCAAAATGTGAGCAACAGAGTCACCAATAGCAGGAGTAGGAGCCAAGGACAGGTCAATAATACCAAATTGAGTATTTAAACGACGTGCAGCCTCCTGTGCAACCAGCTGACCTACACGGGTAATTTTGAAAGCAGTACGCTTAATGGTTTCCGCAACCATGCCAATATCGCCATCACGAACCTGCTCCAAAGCATTCTTAACAACGCCAGGACCACTGACACCCACGTTGATAACGCTTTCAGGCTCGGTTACGCCATGGAAGGCACCTGCCATAAAGGGGTTGTCCGGAACAGCATTGCAAAAGATAACCAGCTTGGCGCAGCCTAAAGCATCGTTGGCCGCAGTCAGGGCAGCTGTTTTCTTCACAATCTCGCCCATTTCCTTTACAGCGTCCATATTAATACCGCATTTGGTAGAGCCAACGCTAACGGAAGAGCACACAATATCAGTAGTAGCAAGTGCCTCGGGAATAGAAGCAATCAAATTACGGTCGCCCTTAGTATAGCCCTTGTCCACCAGTGCAGAAAAACCGCCAATAAAGTTAACACCAACAGCCTTGCCCGCTTTATCAAGAGCCTTAGCCAAGGGCACGTAATCGTTACTGTCACAGCTTTCACCAACCATGGAAATAGGAGTAACAGAAATACGCTTGTTGATAATAGGCACACCCAGTTCAACCTCAATATCCTCACCGGTCTTGACCAAATTCTCGGCCTTAGTGCAAATTTTATCGTAAATCTTTTGTGCAGTTACGTTAATATCAGGATGACCGCAGTCTCTCAGACTAATACCCATAGTAATGGTACGCACGTCCAGCTTGTTTTGGGTAATCATCTGAGTTGTTTCTAAAATATCATTAGTATTGAATAACATGGAAGCCTCCTAAATGCGGTGCATAGCAGTAAAAATCTCTTCGCTCTGCAGGCGTATTTCTACGCCAATCTCTTCACCAAGAGCAGTAAATTTATCCTTAGCCTCTTTAAGAGTAACATTAGCCTTGCTCATATCAGCAATCAGCACCATGTTAAAAAAGTCCTGCATAATATTTTGGTTAATGTTGATAATGTTCATATTGCACTCTGCCAAGGTAGTGCTAACCTTAGCAATAATGCCAACCTTATCCTTGCCTACAATAGTTAAAACAACCTGCATTTTAAAAGCCCCCTTCAAAATATTTTATGATATATTCTGCAAAATAAACTGCATCAGCATTG
>Tibetan_p2__coassemble_979_pt1 | contig 69838 bp, 71 predicted proteins | sample Tibetan_p2__metabat2_low_PE_037 | metagenome-assembled genome bin Tibetan_p2 | reverse complement strand
ATTGCAAGATGTAGTCAATGTCAAGGTACAGTAGAAATAATTATATATACATTTTAGGATGGCATAAAGCCATCCTTTTTTGTTGTACAGTAAGTACATTTTTTATGAGAAATAATGTTGTAAACTTGAATATAGTTAAATAATTACATATATATAGAATTGATATACAAAGTATAGCTTTGTTGTATAAAACCTTATCCGTGAGATAATGTTATTAGAGGTGAATTTGTGTGTTTGCTTTACAATATCGCGAAATAGGTTTAAAAATTGCATATTATAGAAAAAAACGAGGCTATACGCAAGCTCAATTGGCTGAAAGGGTTGGTGTCAGCACCAATTATTTAGGCCTAATTGAAAGAGGAAATAATGGTAAAAGCTATTCCATGGAAACCTTGTTGAGTATAGCCGAAGCTTTAGATGTAACTATAGCTGATTTAGTGAGAGAAATGCAATAATAAATTGATATTACAATATATTTTTGATGTCTTACTGTGTTTTAGTCTTTTGTTTTATAAGGATGGTGTGAAATGCGTTGTAAAACATGTGGAAATGAAGTTCCATTACGGTGCTCATTTTGTTATGTTTGCGGAAGTCGTTTAGTGGAAAAAGAAGAACCTGAATGTAATAAAAGTATCAACAAAACTGTAAATGGAAACGAAGCAGTATCCAATACTTCTGAGAATGATTTAGCAATATCAAAAAACAAAACTAATGATGAAAATGATAATGTAAATATAATTTACAAGAATTTCCTTAACTCTGTTAAAGAGTTGGAAAATAGTCAGGATGCAATTTACTATATCAATGCAGGCCGTATGAACCATGGTAAGAGCAGCCTGATTAATGCTTTAGTGGACAAGGAAGATTTGCTTGCTACCGATGATATAAGAACTACTGTTAAGCAGAAAGCGGTTGACTTTAAGGACGGAATTAAATTTGTTGATACTCCGGGTCTTAATGCTAAAAATGAGGATGACGAAATTGCCTTTGACGCATATAAAAAGGCAGATATGATTTTATTTGTGCATTCTCCTAGAATTGGAGAGCTACATCGCAATGAATTGGAAAGTATTAATCTGATAGCAGGGCTGTTCCCTAGTAAGCAAGACTTTTGGAATCGCTTTTGCTTGATTTTTTCATTTAAAGAAGAATTAGAGGATGCTGATTATGAACAAATTAAAGACAAGAGCCTTTCTGATTTAAAAAATTATTGTGATGGCGAAGGCTTTCCTGTATTTAGAGTTTCCAGTTCCGTATATTGGGCAGGTGTTAAGAACAAAAGCGAAGATCTTATTGCCTATAGTGGCATAGTTGAATTAAGGGAATACTTAGTTGCTAAGGCTGAGGAACTGAGTAAGGAATCAGCTTTGTTGCGTGAAACTAAATTAGCAGCTTTGAAAGAGGAAGCAACAGGCGTTTTGAAAAAGCTGCGCAAGAATTATGAAGAAAAATATAATGCCAAAGGACGTAGCTTTAAAGAAGAGGCAGAAGAGCTTTTGGAGATGGTAAAAAACTTGAAAGCTTTGCTAGATAAACAAAAAAATGATATAGGCGTCATTGAGGATAAAATAAAAAATTTACGAAGCGAAATTAGCAGTTTAAAAGCTAGCCATAGTAAGGATAAGTCAAAATACTGGGATTGATTGGGGGCAGGAAGTAATGTTATGGGGCGTTGGAGCAGTTTTAGCTGTAGGTGCAGTAATACATAGCAATCACAGTAGATACAGTAGGTATAGTCAATATTCTGATGCTAGTATGGTGCTGGAGATTGATGAGAAAAAGAGGCAGTTGGAGAAGGAACAAATAAGATTACAGAGCCAGAAGTCGATTTATCAAGAAGAAATGTATGAGCAGAAAAAGGCTTTGGCACTGAAATATAATATGAATGAGGAGTTTCCGTCAGAAACGTTGAGCAGATTAGCAATCGCAAAATTAGAAGAAAAGATTGAACAGGAACTGCGGAGCGACAAAGAAAAAATAGCTGAGATAGACGCTGTGATAGATAAAATATTATCTGTTCAACTTAATAAAAAATAGGAGTTGGTTTTTTGTCTAGTCAATATATACAAGAATGTGTAACGGAATTTTTTTCGAAAGTTAACAAGATAGAATCTGCACTGAGTAGTTTTTCCTTAGGTATTGAAGGAAAAAGAGAGAAGGTAAGTTCAGATTTGGCATGTTTTATTCAAAATTGTCGTAATATTAATAAAAATTATATTGATGCTATGGGTAATGGCAATTCTGCTGTAGACAAAGCCACTCGCGATTCTATTGATTTGTTGCAAAATTCTTTGACGGAATGGGAGAATAACATTAGAAGAAACACCGAAGGTCAAGAGTTCATGCATCGCAATGAACGTCATTTGCTGACAATGGTTTTTGGACAAGTTAAGACTGGAAAAAGCACTCTTGGTAATTTTATCGCAGGACAAAAATTTTTAGATGCAGAGTTTGATAATGAGTATAAGCACTGTGCTCATCCTGTTTTTTGTGAGGAAAAGGCAGGACGTAGTGGTAATATTACTACTGATGCCTTGGGTAACGATTGGTTTACTGAAGGCGTTGTAGATACAACAGGTGCTATTCAGTATTTTTCTTTATCGGGGTTGCGTTGGCTAGATTCTCCTGGTACAGGTGCTTTGAAAAAGGATGGCGATACCGATAAGTTTACCATGGAACAGATTGTAAATGACTATATAGACTATTCTGATCTTGGTATTTTCCTGATGAATTCATCAGAACCAGGTTTGCAGGCAGATTTGCAATATATTGAAAAAATGGTGGAAAAAGACAAGGACATCCTTATTGTTATTACCAAAAGCGATTCCATAAAGCCTAAAATTGGTCCTGGTGGTAAGTTTATGGGTAAGCAGCTTTTCCCAAAAACTGATGAAGCTAGAAAAAATCAGCAAGAGTATATCACGAAAGAATTAAATGACAGACTTAAACATCGTTCTAAAACAGGGAAATATAACATTATCAGCATTTCTACTGCTCTTGCAAATAATGCGATTAAAGAACAGGATGATGAACTTTTCAAGGACAGCAATCTTGATGAATTAATGAGGATTATTGGCTCTATGGCTTCTGATGATGCTGTAAAGCTTAAAGAAAAAAATCCTAAGAAAAATCTTAATTCTTTGATAGATAATATTGTACATGGATATCATAGTAAAGTATCAGGCGATATAGAGTTTACTGGTATAGATGAAATGATAGCTTCTATGGATATGATTAATAATTTGTCAGAGCAATATAAGCGTGATATTAAGGAAAAGACTGCTAAAATTACCAAGAATGTATTATCTGATGCAAAGCACCGACTTTGTGTGGAGGCTGAGTGCTGGTCTGAGAGCGTTAATAAAACCGGTAATGCTATTGCTGGTGATAAGCTTGCTAGTGTAATTAACAATATAGTGAGTGATGTTTTGCAAGAGGAGCTTAGCAAGGAAATCAGTAAGGTTATCGAAGGTTTTCAAGCTAAACAGGTTGAGCAGCTTAATATGCAAATAAGTGCTGATATTCATAAAGAAAGTGCTGTGCTTGAACATAAGTATACTGAGTACATTACTGTTAGAAGAAGTGCTAGAGGCTTTATTGAGAACGTGAGGTCCTACTTTGGAAAGAAATATTATCGCAACAAAGCAATTGAACGTGTTGCACAAAAGAGTATAGATCTGGGTACTAATGTTGATGTATTTATAGAAAAAACCATTAGTGATTTAAAAAATGAAATTCCACCTTATGTTGAAAGAGAATTGCTAAATATTGCAGAAAATTACTTTGAGATTCAGGAAAGATATGCTGCCGATGTGAAGCATGAGCTTATAAAACTTCGCCAACAGGTTATTGATAGTAAGTATAAGGAGATTTAACTGATGCAGATAGTTGTAAAGCTAACAAACAGATGTAATCTGAGATGTAAATATTGCAGTGAAGGCAACATCTGTAGTTATGCTGATATTTCATCGGATGTATTTAATAAACTTGTTGATGATTTACCTATGGTTCTAGATTTTATAGGCGATAAGGATGTAGATTTTCTATGGCACGGTGGTGAGCCGTTGTGCTATAGCAAGGTTGCATTATGTGAGATGATGGATTATGCCAAGTATAAGCTAGGGGGTGATTACAAGGTAAGCTTTTCTACTCAGAGTAATGGTACGCTTATCAATAATGAATGGATTGATATCATTAAAAAATATGATATTTCTATGGGTATTTCTTTAGATGGCTATGAAAGCATTCATGATAAATATCGTATTGATGTCGATGGTAAACCAACCTTTAAAAAAATCATTGATAACATCAAATTGCTTGAAAAAAACGGTATAAATGTTGGTACCTTGATGGTTCTTAATTCATCGGATGATGTTGATGTAGACAAGCTGTTTGATTTTATTGTGAAAAACAATCTTTCATGCAAGATTCATCCAGTGTTTAGTGCAGGTCGCGCAGAGAGAATTGATAATCTAGATGAGATTGGTGATAGCTATGTGGAAATTATGCGTCAGCTAACCAAAAAATCTTTAGAGTCTGGTGATAATATAGAGATTGAGCCAATAAGCAGTTTGATGCAGTATATTTTAGGGATTAGGAATTCCTTGGAATGTTCATTTGCAGGTGTTTGTGGAAAATCTATATTGTGTCTTTATCCTAATGGCGATTTAGGCTTTTGTGGCAGGCAAGGTGCTGCATCGACGCTCTTATATGGCAATGTAATGAAAAATTCTTTGCTGGAGCTTTATAAGTCGGCTAATGCCGAGCGCATTAGGGAACGGGATAAGTATTTGTCAGAGCATGATTGCAAGGACTGTAGTTATTTTCGGTTATGTCATGGTGGCTGTGCCTTTGAAGCTGTCAATGCCTTTAGTGTTGTAGAGCACAAGTATCCTGGCTGCGAAACACGTAAAAAATTGTTGAATTTTGTACTAGGCGATGGTTTGGCGCTTTTAAAAAAGGCATTAATTAGACAGCGTAGATTATATCAGGCCTCTATAAAAAATAAAGAGTGTCTGTTAAAGGAATTAAAAAATGAAAAACAATGATATTCTTTTGTTCAATTTACATAGAAAGTATGTAAATCAAGAGAGCTTTCATGGAGGATTTTCCGGTATTTATCTCATTGCTGCTTTTATTGAAGAAAACGGCTTTGAAGGACAGGCATATGCAGGATTATTGGCAGATGGCAAAAAGCTTATAGATTACGCTTGTGCTAATGGGATAGTTAAGGTTGTAGGTCTTTATTGTGATTTTGACAATGTAACAGAGAATATTTTTTTATCGAACTATATAAAAGAGCAATATGGTTTGCCAGTAATTGTTGGCGGTCCTCAAGCAACTGCTTTAGGGGCTGATTTTTTTGAATGCTCTGCTTGTGATGCAATAGTTAGGTATGAAGGCGAGCTCACTGTACTTGACTTGATGCGTTATTTTGTTGATGGGATTGGCGATTTATCAGCTATTAAGGGGATTAGTTATTATAAGGACGGTGTTGTACATATCAATACTGAACGTCCTTTAATAGAGAATCTTGATTCATTGCCGTTTCTTGATAGCCGTTTTTCTTTGGATGATAAGTTTAGACAATGCGAAGCCAACATTATGACTGGACGAGGTTGCCCTTTTCATTGTTCGTTTTGCCACGAAGGCCATCACACTAGAAAGGTGCGTTTTAGGTCAGTAGAAAACGTGCTACAGGAAGTAGATCAGTTCTTAGAAACCTTAGGTGATAGAGAAGGTTTTATTTGCTTTACAGATGATACCTTTACCCTAGTACCTGAACGTGTTAAGGGAATTTGTGAAGGACTTGCGAAAAGAAGAGAAAAATATAATTTTGAATGGTTTTGTGAAGGTCATATTCATACACTCTACTTACATCCCGAAATGATTGACTATTTGGTGGCAGGTGGGATAAATACTTTGCAATTGGGTATAGAGTCAGGCGTACAAAGCATTCTTGATGCTTATCGTAAGGGATGTACGTTAGATGAGATTAGGGATGTTATCGTAAAATGTGAGTCGAAGGGTATAAATCATGTGTATGGTAATATTATCCTTGGTGGTCCGGGGTATTCAGCAGAAGCCTATGAGCAGCATTTAGAATTTGCTAAAGAGTTGTATCTGCTTTCTAAAGGCATTTTAAATATGAATGTTGTATCTTGCTGGCCTTTGCCAGAGACAGACATTACTTGTAATCCTGAAAAATATAATCTTAAAATAGTAGATTATGATTTTTTAACCTCTTCTAGTGACTTTCCAATGATTGAAGTGGGTGGAATGGGTGTATGGGATATTTGTGTCCAATCTAATGATATGAAAAAGGCTTTAGACCAACATATTTTAGATATGTATCATAAAAGACTAGTTCCTGAAGATAGAATTATTAAGTGGATGAAGCATTATTTAGAAACTGGCAGTGATACTTATTGGTTGTATGTTCTTAGAAATGCTAATCCCGCATTATATGGTTATTATTGTATGCTTAATAGTAATGATATAGTTAGTCTAGCTGATTTATTAGAGGATGAGTTGTGGGATTACCATCCTATGCGTGTTGAAAGCCTATATAATAACTGTTATTTGAAAGATAGCAAGTTTGTTGTTTATGGACATGTACTTTCAGAGCTAGAACGAGAGCTAGTTCGTTATTCTTTAGGTAGGCTATCGTTGTATGATATTGTGGATTTGTTTATTCAAAAAAATTCTTGGACAAAATCTGATGCAATGAAGATGGTAAGAGAAGGCATTAAGTCTTTGGCAGATAAAAGAGCAGTAGTTTTTTCAAAATATTAGGAGGGACTTGTAATGAATAATATTCCTAGCATATTAATTAATTATCAAGAGATTATACGCAATGAATATTTTAAGGCTGAGAATATTGTGTCCAAATATAGAGGACGCAATGCAGTTGTTGATAGTTCTTGGGAAACAATTGTCACACTTATGAACGATAAGTTGGATAATTTACAGCCTCAGATTATGGTTTATGGTATTTATAATGCAGGCAAGAGTAGTATTATTAACGCATTAGTACGTAGAGAAGCTGCTGTTGTTGCTGATGTTCCTACAACTGACAAAATTGATTTTTATGAGTGGAATGGTTATCAGATAGCAGATACACCTGGTGTTGGTGCGCCTATTCAGCATGAAGCAGTTACTGAAGAATATTTGAAACAGGCTGATGTTGTTCTGTTTGTAATGAGTACACAAGGTTCGTATGAGTATGCTCAAAATTACAACAGAATGAAGGATATTATCAGTGCTGGCAAAAGAGTTTTGATTATCTTGAATGATAAGCAAGGACTATTGAGCGAAGATGACGGAATGGTTCAGTTGCAGGCCATTAAGAGTAAGATTGTTGCTAATATGAAGAGCGTTGGTATTGAAAATAATATCAGTGATATTTCTAATAAATATGTTATTGTTACTGTAAATGCTTCTGATGCCAAATATGCTCTTGAGTATAGCAATAATGATCTTTGGGAATTAAGTCGTATTCCAGTATTAGAGCAGTATATTAATATGGAGCTTAAGCGAGCTGATAAATTTAATATTTTGGGCGGTATTGTTTATAACTTCGAGCAAGAAATCCGTAAGATTATTAAAGCCCTTTCTGATGAATCTCAAGATAAAGTTATAGCAGAGCTTAATGAGCTTTTGGCAGAGATTCGCAATTATAAGACTAATTTGCGCCATAATATGAAGGATTTCATTAAAATTGAAACCAGTAAATTATCTAAAGTCTTGCCTGATATGATTTGGATGAAGCGTGAAGACACGGATGAGGTTAATAAGATTTTTGTAACTGAGCAAGAAAAGCTTATTAACAAGGTATCATTGCATTTGGAATCTGAGTTTGAGGAAATTAGGGATTGTCTGCAAGGAGATTTACAAAATCTTGTAGACAAATTGGATGCTATTAATGTTGAGCATATTAGTGGCATTGACATTCCGGATATTCCTGAAAGTGAAAATGTTACCAGCAGAGGTACTTTCAATATCGATGAACTGAAAGCTGTAAAGGATATGGCAATCGACCTTTATAATGCTTTCAAGGACATTTCTAATAAAGGTGGTATTTGTGATTATCCTGGTCGTCCGACTCCTACGAAGTTACCGGGACAAGAATATCCTTCTCCAATTGATTTAGGCGTAGAGCTTGGTAAGGAATATGTCAAGAATAAATTCTTAGAGACAATGGTAACAAAAACTGCACAATCAACTATTGCCAAACAAGGTGCAACAGCTTTGGCAAGCTTTGGCAGTAAAGCTGCAAGCACAAGTATTCTTGGTTCTCAAGCTTTAGGTGGTTTGGTAAGTACAGGTTTGGGGGTAGTAGCTGCAGCGGCACCTTATGTTATTGCAGCTATAGGCGTTTTAAAGCTGTTGTCTAGTGGTGGGCCTTCTAAAGAAGATTTACAGGCTGAAGCTGCTGAGAGAAATGCCTATGAGCAAAGAAGAATGGCTGCTGAGGAGCAGGCACGTCAAGCTATTAGACAGCAGTGTGAAATGGCTTGTGACCAATTAAATGAGGAACTGAATGTAGCTATTAATTCTACAATTAGAGATAGTCTAAGAGCTATAGAGGATGAGTTAAATGCTAAAATTCAGTCTAGTAAAAGTAGTGCTGCAAATATTGCTAACGAGATGGCGGTACTTGGAGATGTTGAAAATCAATTGTCCATCATAAGTACGCAACTTAAAAATTAAATGTGGAAGCGAATTGGAATTACAGGCCTTCCTGGTTCAGGCAAATCATTACTATCAAAGGCATTGCTTATATCTGATGCATCAGGTGTTACAGGCTGTACTATTCCTTATGTTAGTGGGGATGCTTTAGGAGCGCATAATTTGGGGAAGGTGTGCTCTGTACTTGATAATTATTTAGTAGAGCATATGAGTCTGAGCAATATTTTGCTGCATAATTCTGGCTTAAATTTAGATATACTCATATACTTGGACATTCCTTGGCAGGTGTGTGAAAAGCGCATTCGTACAAGATCTGGTCACAATGTAGGTTTGCCTGTGGAGCTTGCTGTTTTAGAACAAGAAATCCGAAAAGAGGTAGCCGAATTGCAGACAAAGGGTGTTTGCGTTTTGATATTGTCTTTACAGGATGAAAAGTATATCTGTAATAGAGATTTAGTTGGTAAAGAGTTATTAGAATATTTAATGTGCAAGGCTAAAGATTTGGCTAAGTGAATAGTATAAATTAAGGGCTTGGGATTTTTAGTGGACTGGTTTAAAGAAAAATAATATTTTAGAAAAATTATTTACCTAGTTTTTAAGCTGGTGGAATCAAAATTGGTTCTACCAGCTTTTTTACGTTTTAAACTCCTTTTTGTTTGTACAAAGAGTACAACCTTTTAGTTTAAAAATGTTCTAAACTTATTACATAAGCAATGCTAAGACAATAAATGTAAGTGAAAATTTACTCGGAAAGGTGGGTGAGCTTATGGACGAGGATAAATTAGCAGAGCTTAGAAGGCTTTTAGGAGCAAAGGTTGTTTTTTATCGCAAGTTGAAGGGGTGGAATCAGTTGAAGCTTGCTGATAGATTGGGAATTACACGTCAGTATTTATCAAAAATTGAGCATGGTCAATGTTCGTGTAGTGTGGAGCTGCTGGTATGTATTTCGACGGTCTTAGGAGTTGATATTGCGGAACTGATAAATAGTAAAGGCTTACGCGAGGAATAAAAGATGGGAGGTTATATTTATGAAGCTTGGTAAGGTTTTAATGTATGGTGTTATTGGTTTTGCGGCTTTAGTGGTTATAGGCAATGCCTTGCGTCCGCCAACAGCTCAGGAGGTTGTGGACGACGCTATTGAGGCAGGCTCTATAAAGCCTGTTTTGGAGCGTTGTGCAGAGGTTGATGACAACAAGCGCTTACAGGTTTCTTATGAAATAAGTAAGGAGTTTTGCGATAGGGTGGCTAAGAATATAGATAAGTGTGCGGATAGTCAAAATAACAAAATCAGCAAGGCGCTGAAAGATTTGCCGTCCAATGATCCTAAGCTAGACTATTTGGGCGCTTTATCTATTCTCAAACATAATTTTGAGTCCATGTATAGCATTAACAAAGAGCTGGATTCTATTGAAAAGGAGTTGGAGCGCTGTGGTCTTGGTAGCAATGTAGATTATCTTGACCCAGACCAGGTAGTGCGCAGAAGCTTTTATATAGCGTCTCAGGAAATTGGTGGTGATAAGCAGGTTTATGCTATTACAGGTCATAACCGCATAGCCAACTATGGTTATTCTGAGCATTTTGATACTGTTTATGAGCGTGACGCTACTTATGTTTCTAATTTAGATACGGAGGGGTATTTGGAAACATATAATAAAGGCTTGTTTTATGGAGAAGGTCTTTATTCAATGTATGTAATGCCTACAGGTACACGTAAAACCATAACTATAAACGGTTTTGAGCGCGAGGTGCCTGTTTATATGTATGTTTCTGATGAGGCGTATAGATATCTCCATCCGTTGAGACAATGGAGACAGTTTGTGGAGGCTCGCAAAAAGGCTCTAAAAAACACTGCGGAGCTTTGTGATTTGCTAATAAATAATTATGGTAAAAAGCCTTATTCCCATGAGTATGTTTCTGTTTTGACCAATGGACTTGATCTTAACATTTCTACTGCTGACATTGAAAAAAGAAACGATTTGCAAAGTCAGAATGAATACAGAGGTCAAAAGCTTTATAGACTAAATGATGGCGCTGATATTAGGTTCGATGCTGAAAGATTGACTTGCAATAGTGTAAGTTTTAACCACGAGGATATTCAGAATTCTAAAGGCGTTAAGATAGGTGACAGCAAGGCTGAGGTAAAGGCTAAAATGGGTGCTGATTATTATTTGTATGATGAAGAAAGGGGATTAGAATATTTATTACCTAACGGGCAAATTATTAGTTATATTTTCTATGGCAACAGTGACGCTCTTAAGGAAATTGAGTATAGCAGATATGAAGGTAAAATATGGTAAATAATATGTGGGTTGAATTTGTAATTACAATTTGAGTGGAATAAAAATGCAAAAACCGTCTTGTCTCATTTGAGACAGGACGGTTTTATACTTATTTTTGCTAAATTTCTTTAATTTTTGCTTTACTCAAATTTAAGTGACGAATGTATGTCACTTGAGTTTGCTATGATAATAAAAGAAATCAATAGTCTTTTTATTATCATAGTTTTGGTTAATCTTTGCAGTGATTTTGCCAAATTGGCAGATGTTGAAGGTTTATTATAATTTTAGGAAGGGGGGAGCTTATGAAGTCCATTTATTTTACGGCTTTAGGAGGAGCCCAGAGTGTTGGCAGTAGCTGCTACTATTTAAGGCTTGGTAAATGCAATGTTTTATTAGATTGTGGCACATCAAGATGCAGTGGCTTTTCTTATGGCCCTGATTTGCAGCCAGTGCTCAGTGAGCCTTTTATGAAATCATTAGATGAATTAGATCATATTTATATATCTCATGCTCATGGAGACCATATAGGATACCTAAAGGCGCTAATGTCTAAGGCCCATAATGCAGCTGTTTATATGACTCCGCTTACAAGGGTATTATCAGGGATGTATAGCAATAATAGCTTGATCGATAATTTCACTCATGAATCATTGATGGAGCCTGAAGAAATGATGGATTATGAAAAAAATAGTAGGCTATCAGATGTAAGCTTTCTACAAAAAATCAAGCATCCTGAGTATAGGGTTGCGTTTTTTCCTGCAGGACATATCCCTGGGGCGATGATGACACTCATTGAGTATGAAGGTAGAAGAATCCTATATACAGGAGATTACTCAGTTGGGACTAATGGTTATTGGCTTCCGGATAATTTAAATATAGATGTCCTGATTATTTGTGGCTTGCATGCTAAGCACCCTTGGTACAGACGTAAACCGAATAATAGAATTGCAAACGCTATGCAGATGTTGGAACAGGGAACGTCAGTATACCTACAAGCCAGAGAACCATATAGAGTCATAGAGCAGCTGACAAATATTAATAATGCTATGGCACAATCGCCTTGTAAGTATCCTATTTACTTAGATAATTCTGCGATGGAGGCAGTACGGACAGTAGAAAGCCTTAATGCACCTATTATGCAAAAGAATAACTATGCTCTTGTAGGATCAATCCCTTTGGAGCCACATGTTATGATTGGTTCTAAATTAAAAAGGATGGTAGATAAAAGCTATAAGCTTTTTAATAGTACCTATACCTTGCACGAGGATTACGATGAGATGAAGCAGTTTATCAAGAGGATTAACCCTAGGCAAGCACTAGTAGTTCATTGTGCAGACGGATATGGTGATTGGCAGTTGGAGCAAGAGCTGATGCATGATCCAGATTGCAGAACACAGTTGCTTTTTCCTGAGGAAGGACAAATTTATACAATATAAAAGCTTAGTATTAGGTAGGAAAGGGGTATTTTATATGAATGATAAAAGAAATTCTCAAATAGAAAAAATAGTACAAATTGTTCATAACAAGGTTGAGGAGAAAAGCAAGCGTTTTTTACGCTTGAGTAATGACCTGATTTTAGAAAATATGGTGCTGAGACTTTTAGCAGAGGACAGTAGCCGCTCTCCAAAAGATTGTCGTGATATATTGCGTGAGAATTGTTATATGGACTGTAGTATGGAAGATATTTTGCGAGTTTTTCGTGATTATAAGATTAACTCCATCGAGAAGCGCAAGAATGTTTTGGGTACTGTTGCAGATATGGTATCCCTTATGGATAAGGCTATGCAGGGTGATGCTAAAAGCTTGCTTAGTTTTAAAGACGCATTTAAGACCATGATATCTGACGATAAGGTACGTTGCTCTAGAAGGTATAGTAATTTGATTTTGGCGTTTTTGTATCAAAAAATTACTGTATTGGCTATTGGTAATGATAAAGAAGAAATACTTAATTTTGGCAGTACTGTAGCTAAATACCTTATTTGGGATATTGTGGATGCTGTTAAATCTGTTTATAAAAGCTCTGGTAATAAACGAGAAAATAAAAGAAAAGTAATAAATATTGAAGAGTATGAAAGAGCTCTTGGCCGTATGGAGGAGCTAGAAAGAGCTTGGCAGCAGACAGATATGCTTTTAAATGATTTGCAGAAGGAATTTGATGAGCGAATTGAAGCTGCTAAGCTACAGGAAATGACAGAATTTTTTGGCAAGCTCAATTCTGAGAAATACGGATATATATTAGATGAGCTTTTGGTGCTTCGAAAAGGTATGGAGGTTATTCGTCAAAATGGATATGAGCTTCCTTTGGAAATTAATGGCTTGTTAATTATGGTAAAAAAGCTGATTCAGTTTGTAAGAGATAATCATATTAATCCTATGGTACGTCCGGATTCAGTGCAAAATGTAAGGGTTAGCGATGTTGAGTTTTGGGATTATGAGGGATCCCCTTTTATGAATGTAGAGGAGGAAAAAACTGTAAAAGTAATTTCTCCAGGTTGGATATATAGTGATAAGGACGTACAGATTTCACGTCCTAAGGTAAAGGAGGTTTAGTCTATGCTTATTGATAATCATGAGCATTCCGATCTTTGTGTAGGCATTGATTTAGGAACTACCAATTCTGTGTTGGCAACAATTAATAAAAAGCCCAATGGTGATATTATTAGTAAAATTGTTGATATTAGTCGTCCAATGGATGTTTTAAAGGGCTTGGGACTTAATGAATCAAGAATGAGTAGTCAAAAGAGGTCTTTGCTTCCATCATGTGTTTATTATGATGAACAGCATGGTTTAGAGCCTGTTATTGGCGATTTTGCTAAAATGCAGTATCCTAATCGTCCTCATTTAGTGGCTAAATCTATTAAGAGTCAAATGGGTATGCCTGTGGCAGAGGGACTGGATGCTGCTATTCCTGATAAAACTCCTGCGGAGATTTCTGCACGTATCCTCAAGCATATGCTAAAGGAGGCTGGTAGGGTATATCGTCAACAGATTACGGATGCAGTTATTACCGTGCCCGCAAATTTTGACTCAGTTATGTGCCAGGCAACAAGAGACGCAGCTGCTCTTGCTGGTATTCAAATAAAAAATTCTGATGGTAGTGAGAGGCCTGTATTATTGTCAGAGCCTAATGCTGTTATTTACGATTTGATTAATCAAGTTCATAATGGAGAGATTTCCTCTCATGTAATTGACCTTAGTACGGAGAAGAATGTGATGGTTTTCGACCTTGGCGGTGGTACACTTGATATTACTATGCACAAGATTAAACGACGCGAGGACTGCCCTGATGTGCTTAAGGTGGATGAAATTGCTACTAACCGTTATACTAAGCTAGGCGGTGATGATTTTGATGAGCTTCTTGCGGAAGCTATGTTTAATCGCTATCTTGAGCGTTATAGCAAATATAGTGGTGTAAAATACAAACTGGAACAGCAAAAAAGCACTATTATGCCAGTAATGCGCAACTATGCAGAGCAGTTAAAGCTGGAGGTAAGTGAACGCTATCGTGATGGCAATGCTGTTGATGACAGTGATTTTGGTTGGGATGATGTACTGGAGGATGATGGTAAATTTGAAATAGGCGGTAATATTGGCGGCGTTGGCTATGCCTATGATGACAGCTTTACGAAGGAGGAGGTAGAGCAGATTTTAGAGCCTTTGATGGGAAGAAAATTAAGCTATAATGACTATCAAGGGTTTGAAAATATTGACGTTAGCACCAATATTATCTATCCCATCCTAGATGTTTTGCAAAAGGCTGCAGCCAAGCTGCAGTCGGAACCTGTTGTTGACGCAGTTATTGTAAATGGCGGTATGAGTAAATTTTATATGATTATTGATCGTTTACGAGAGTTTTTTGGATTGGAGCCAATAGTGGCTCTCGATTCCGATTTGGCAGTTGCTAGAGGCGCAGCAGTATATCATTATTACCTTCATTTGTACGATGCAAGTATGAAGGAGGATATGCGATTGCTTTATAATACGGATTCTCCTGTTGCAGAGCCATGTGGAGATAAGGCTGCTGCTTCAGTTAAAAAGGAAAAAGCATCAGAAAATAATCTTTTTAATGGTGTTAATAGGGGCATTGAATTTGGCAAAACAACCCTTAATGATGATTTATATTTGGGCGCTCGTAATGGTGCTGTCCAGCTTCTTGTTCCTGCAGGCTCAGAGCTGCCCTATGATTCACCTATTATCAGAGGCTTTCAATTAGACGCGGGCTGTGACGAAATTGCTATTCCTATTAAAAGACGTAGTCATAATGACAGCTATGTTACTATAGCAAATGGCCGTTTAAAGCTTGGTAAAAGCTATCCTGCTGATGTATATGTATCCATTAGGGTAAATATGAGCAGCAGTAAGCTGATTAGTATGTATATGATGATTTCCTCAGATTTAGAAGGATTACATGTTTTAGAGCATAGAAATGCGGAAATTGTTATCGGTAGCTATCATAATACTAGCAAAGTAAAGATGGCAGCACCTGTAGGCGCTAAATTAAATGTCACCAATGAAATGCATAAGCTTAAACAATTGTGTGATAGGCTGTTAATAGTTTCCAATGCTGATCGTAGGAAAAAGCTTTATGATGATATTTCCTTCTGCGTAAAATGTATTAATGCAGCCGGAAATAAAGATGAATTTGCCAATGAAGTTTTATATTATATGCAATATGGCTTTAATAGTGAGCTGAAGCTGCGTCTTTATACTATTGCTAGAAAACAGTGTGCATATTGGTCTGAGGCTGACAGGGCTAATCTTGCGACTATTTGCGTACAGCAGTTGAATGGAGTTATTAGAGGATATGATGACAAAGGCCTTAGACGCAATCTGAATATTCAGGCTGTTTATGCATTAGGCTTTTGTGGTTCAGATAAACAGATTATGAAGCTTGATACGATTAAGCATATACCAGCGTATAAAGCAGCTTGCATGTATGTTTTTGGCAAACGACATTTAAACACTCAATGGATTTGTGAGCTTTGCTACAACGATGTGCGGTTTAATAATCTGCGAGGTCTGCAAAACACTTTGCACGCTTTAGGTATGGCCTTACGTCGTGATGAAGGAATTTCGGTAGAGCAAATAGACATTGATGAAGCTGTTAATAGACTATGTCAGGTAATTAGCTATAATGCCAATGTTGATTTAAGATATAATGGTATTATTACAAGCGCCTTGATTGCTCTTGGTTATGCCTGTGACCAGCGTTTTGGTAGCAATGGCGTTAGCGACAAATCTATTGAAAAGGTACGCTATTTGATTGATACTATGGAACAAAGATTTGATGGCAATGTGTATAATTGTTTAGTAAGATCCATTACTATTGTAAGTAAAATGCTGAATGGAGCTGTATTGACTCAAGATGAGGAGCAGTTCTTGTTAAGAAAGCTAGAGATATAATAAGCTGTATAGTAGGCTTTTAGAAAGCTTGATTGGTTAGTAAAATAAAAATCTCCTAATGTGATATGTTGACAAAGACAGATAAGTCGATGCACAGTCACATTAGGAGATTTTTTATAAGTAAAAGACGAAATGAAATTGTTAATATTAATAGTTCAAAATTTAATGATATATTATGCCTATTATAATGATGACTTATAATGGTGACCCCGGCCAGAGTCGAACTGGCGCAAAACCCTGCTCCGGAGGCAAGTGCTCTATCCACTGAGCTACGGGGCCATGACTATTTATAATAGGAGAATTATATCATATTTTCCATTTTCTAACAATGATTAGGTGATATTTTCGTGACATTTTGTTATTTGGGGCATTTTAAGTTGTAATTTATATGAATATGCAATAGAATTTATAATAGAGTATTTTATTTTGATATAGATGAGGCTTTGGCTTACAGGCTGGCAAAATTTATCAGGCTGCTTGGGCGTAGCTATCTTGTTAGCATAACAGCTATAATATTTGCTAATTATTATGCCTAAGGCTATGCCAGTATAAATATTGTATTACGCTTTGTATTAAGCGGCTTGATATGATTTGAACAAGGTAAGCATATGGATTAGTGTTTAGGCTATTATATATAATGTAGAAGAAGGGAATATGAATGCAGCAAAAAAATATTTATAGGCTGGTGCTTTTTACAGCTGTTTTGTGTTGGAGCTTATGGAATTATAAGGTAAGCTTAGGAATTTTAGGCTCTGCCTACGATATTATTTTTCCGTTTTTAGTAGGTGCTTTTATTGCCTTCATTGTTAATGTGCTGATGGTGAAGCTGGAGCATGTGTGGGAGTTTGTCTTCAGCAAGGGGCCACTGCTTAAAATTAAGCGTCCTGCTTGTATGGTACTTAGCTTTTTAATGATGCTAGCGGTGCTAGTATTTACAGTTATTTTAGTTGTTCCCGAGCTGCAAAGCAGCTTCCGTACACTAGCCAAACTGATTCCGCCGGCAATGGCTAAGCTTAATGTGATTCTTCACGAAAAAGCAATTCAGTTTAATGTGTCTGCTGCGGACTGGCAGCAGCTGTATGACCAGTGGATGGCGATACAGAATAATATTGTCCAATATATTCAGACTAATAAGAGCCTGCTGCTTTCCAGAACCTGGAGCGCAACGACCTCCATTGTAGGTGTTATTACAGAGCTGGTAATTGGCTTTGTAGCGGCGGTGTATTTGCTTTTAGAGAAGGACGAGCTGGCTCAAAGCGCACGTCGCACTGTTTACGCTTTTTTGTCCAAGGATAAGGCTGATTATGTGCTTAGCGCTGCTCGTACTACTCATGAAATCTGTACAGGCTTTGTTGGTGGTCAGCTTTTGGTAGCCTTTTTATTAGGCTGTATGTGCTTTATTGGTATGCTTATTCTGGGCTTGCCCTATGCGCTGGTGATTTCCGTTTTGGTTGGCGTTTTGGCGCTTATTCCTATTATTGGTACCTTCTTTAGTGCTGCTATAGGCTGCTTTTTAATTATGGTGGCTGCTCCTGAGAAGATTTGGTACTTTATTATTTTGTTCCTGGTGCTGCAGCGTATTGAGGGTGATTTGCTTTATCCGCGCATTGTAGGAAAGTCTGTAGGCTTATCCGAGCTGTGGGTGTTGGCGGCAGTAACTATTGGCGCTAGTCTGGGCGGTATTATGGGTATGATTTTGTGTGTACCCTTCTTTAGTATTATCTATAGACTTTTCTCTCAAAAGGTAGAGGCAGAGCTACAGAAGAAAAATTTGAATGATATGTAATGCTTTATCATTGTTTGAAGAAATATTAGGTTATTTTTGCTGAAAGTGATATAATAAATAATTGATTCCATTGAAAGAGGTTAAATACATGATTACAATTCGCGATAGAGTACGTTTTGTTGAAACAGATATGATGGGCGTGGTTCATCATGCCAACTACCTGCGTTGGTTTGAAATGGGACGTGTGGCTTATTTGCGTGCCTGTGGCATTACCTTGGGCGAGCTGATGGATGCCGGCGTTATTTTTCCCTTAACAGAGGTGCAGGCTAAGTACAAAAATTCCTGTACCTTTGACGATGAGTTTGAGGTTCAGGTAAAAATGAGCGGCTTTAACAAAGCTAAGATGGAGTTTACCTACAAGGTTATCCGCCTGCGTGACAATGCAGTGGCTGTAGAAGGCTTTACACGTAATCTGTTCACTGATAAGGATGGCAAGATTACTCGTCTTGCTCCTGAATGGTACGATAAGATTTATAAAGTATATGCTGCAGATAAAGCAGCAGAGGCTGTGGAGGAGTAGAAATGGAAAAATACGAAATTGTGCCGATTCCTACAAGGATATTGACTCATCATGATGATATTTGCGATGCTATTCTTGAATATGGCAAGGATAAGATTGGTCCTGATGACGTTGTTTGCGTTGCGGAAAGCGTTGTGGCAATTACTCAGGGACGTGCTTTGCGTTGTGAAGAATTTAAGCCTGGCTTTTTAGCTAAAACCCTGTGCCATCTGTTTCCGTCCAAGGGCAGTATCAGCAGCTGGTACAGTATGCAGGCCTTGATTGATGCTGAAGGTGGTCCTCGTGTGGTAATGGCGGTTATTTGCGGCTTTGCTGCTAAATGCGTTGGCGTTGCTGGCGTTTTCTATCGCATGGCTGGTAAGCAGGCACGCTTGATTGATGATATTACAGGCACCATGCCTCCTTATGATAAGCACGTTGTATATGGTCCTGAAAACCCTGACAAGGTTTCTGAGGATATTACTAAGGCCTGCGGCTGCTTTGGCGCTGCTGTTGCTGACGTAAATGACCTGAAGCGTTCTGCTGTATTGGGAGTTTCCAAGGGTGTGGATGCGGACAAGGTTGCTGCTATTCTTATTGATAACCCCTTTGGTAATGGCAGTGAAAAGACTCCTATCTGTATCATTAAAAACTATCGTAAGGCGTAAGGAGGAGAGGCAATGTTAATCTGTGTTTTGAAAGTTATTCTTGCTGTAATCGTCCTGGCCTTTGTGGTAGTGGGCGTATTTATTATGATGCGCGGTGACGCGGAGATGAATTTCTATTCTAAGAAGAGAACTACTGCAGCTAAGGTTTCTGAAGATGGTAAGCGCTTAGACTTTAATGTAGAAATTCCTTACGATAATACTGGCAAGCAGGAGGGTACTATTATTGATACCTATATGCGTATCTATCTTCCTCAAGAGCAATATGATGATGTGCTGCTGCGTGGCAAGGTAAATCTTAAGGGCGTAATGCGCGAGGACGATTATTTTGAAGCTTTGCTTGTACCTGAAGGAACTGGCAACACCTTGGTTTTGCGCTTTGAAGCCTATGCACGTAATGGCAAAACCATTAAGGAAGCATTAGGTCAGATTCCTGATGTAGATGTAGCACTTTTTGTTGATTGCCGTGGACGCAGAGAGCTGTATACTAAAAAGGAAATCTTTACTTTGACCGCTAAAGAAATGCGCAATCTGGTAAAATAAAAAAATTAAAAAATATTTAGAAAAAAGTGTTGACAATAATAACCTATAGAGGTATAATAACTATCGTTGATTGACTCCGTAGCTCAGTTGGATAGAGCGTTTGACTACGAATCAAAAGGTCGCAGGTTCGAATCCTGCCGGGGCCACCATTGAAACTCAGCACCGCAACTTCGGTTGTGGTGCTTTTTGTTTTGTGCGGAAAGTCAGGGTGCCATACTTTTCCACAAGAAGCGTGCTATAAATGTTGGTAGTAAATATAAAGGGATAAAGAAGCAATTACCATATATTCCGCTTAGGAGAGCTTTTCAACGCTCGCTTGGCTTTGTCTCTCCGTCTGCTCACTACGTTCGCATCCACTTTTCCTTAAATTGAGAGGCTTAAGTGCAATCGAAGAGAAGGCCCTCTCTTGGCGTAGAGGCCAATTCACCTTGTCCACTCTTAAGTGGAGCTGTCAGCATTGCTGACGGAGAGGTGGAAAACGCACAGACTGTCAATTTTTTTATAAAAACCATAGTAATTTTAACTGCGTGCCCAATCTGTGACTAGCTCCGTTGACGGAGCTTTTTTTATGGTATATAATAAGCAAATACGATTTTTTGCTGTTATGTGCTTCTGTCAGGGCTAGTATGGGGCTTGGGTAGGGACCCTTGCCAGTACGGCGACGGAAAATCATAATGGTACTGAGTTTCATGCATACGTGTCGCTTTATGTGTTACACGATCAGGTCCATATGCGGCTTTGGTTTTGACCTCTGCTAGTATGGGCGTTGTATCCTTTAGTAGACTTGTATCGACTATAAGGAGGATCATTCAATGCCTGTTGCTCTCGTAATTCTTATTCTGTACATCGTTGCCCTTTTCGCTATTAGCTGGTATGCTAAAAAACGCAGTGAAGGAAACAACGAAAACTTTGCTTTAGCTGGACGTAAGCTGTCCGCACCTTTAATCGGCGTCACCATTATCGGTCTTGCTGTTGGCGGCGCATCTACCATCGGCGTTTCTGAGCATGCCTTCCGTGTAGGTCTCAGTGCCGGCTGGTACACTATCGCCTGGGCTATTGGTGCCATTGTTATGGGCCTGTTCATGGCGAAAAAATATCGCGAGCAAAATATTACCACCATTACTGAATTGATTGAACGTCATCATACCACTGGCGCTGTTGTTTTAGGCGTCTTTGTACAAATCGTCATTCAGCTGGTAATTATCAGTCTGCAGTACATTGCTGGTGGCAGCATCCTGCATGCTATTCTGCCCGATATTTTCGACTTCAAATCCGGTATGATTGTTAGCGCAATTACCTTCATCGGTATCACCTTCATTGGTGGTATGTGGTCAGCATCCATGTCCAATGTTTTGAACATTGTGCTGATTTATGGCGGTATCCTGGTAGCTACTGTTATCCAGTTTGGCAAAATTGGCAGCCTAGACACTTTGGCAGCATCTTTGCCTACCAATGTTCCTTGGTTCAGCTTAACTGAAGGCGTTGGTATGGTAACCATTACCAGCTGGATTGTTACCTTAGTTACAGTCAATCTTTCCCTGCAAAGCATTCTGCAAATTTCCTTAGGTGCTAAGGATGCTGCAACTGCTAAGAAGGGCTTCGTCTGGGGTGGTATTTTAATGATTCCCGTAGGCGTGCTGGCTGCTTTCTTAGGTATCGTTGCCAAGGCTGTGTATCCTGAAGCTCAGGCTGCATTAGCACTGCCTCAGGTTATAGTAGGACTTCATCCTATTGTTGCCGGCGTAACCTTAGCTGCTTTATGGGCAGCTGACGTATCTACTGCCTGCAACCTGCTTTTGAGTGCAGGTACCCTGTTCTCTTCCGATATCTACAAGCGCTTCATTAATCCGGACTGCAGTCCTAGCCGTCAGCTGTTCGTTACCAGACTGTGCGTAATGGTTAGCGGTATTCTTACTTTGGGACTTGCTATGAGCGTTTCCAGTATTTTGGGAACCATCATGATTGGCTTGTCCTTGACTGCTGCGTTCAGTGTTATTGTTATCGTAGCTCTTTTCTTCCCGCAATACAGCTCTAAGGCTGCAGGCTTCTGGACATTGCTTGCTGGTCTTTTAATGGTTGTGTTATGGGAGCTTACCCCTGCGGTGCATTTACTTCCTAATGTTATTTACATGGAATGGTTGGTGTGCATTGCAGCATATGCTATTGTAGCTGCATTAGTGCCTGCTAAAAAGGTAGTGCCTGCTGTAGCAGAGTAATTACAGAATCAGACTAAAAGCTCTTGAGCTTATGCTCAGGAGCTTTTTTGTATTTAACGTACAAAATGTTACATTATATATGGATGATTTACAGTTTTAATCAGTTGATGAACAAAAAACTTACATTACTGAGTATTAAAAGTATAATTAATATAGAAAATACGTGTATAGTGCAGGTGGCCTTATGCCTGGACGGCATCGTTGGAGATATTGAGGTAGTTTTTTATACCTGAAATTGTACACCACACGTGCACAATTTGCTTAAAGAAAAGGAAACTAAACACATGGAAGCGTGGAAACAAAGAGGTGCATTAATGCAAGCTTTAAAGCCATAAATTTTTTCAATTTTTTTCAGAAAAGTCATTGACATGTGTTGTTTAAGATGTTACAATATACCAGTATCACGGGTGAGCTATGCTCTAATTGAAAGGAGATACCTATGACGCTTGAAGCTTTAAAACAGGCTGCGCAGCGGACTGTTGGTGTAAAACAAACAGAAAAGGCTGTGAAGAGACAAGCGGCTGAGCTGGTCTTTATCGGAAGCGATGCTGACGAGCGGGTAACCGGAAATCTAAAGGAGCTGTGCCAGATGAACGAAGTGCCCTGCGTAGCAACGGAGAGCATGATGGAAATCGGCAGAGCCTGCGGAATCAACGTTAAGGCTGCCGCCGCTGCGATACTTAAATCTTGATAAGGGCTTAGCGAAAGCTGAGTTTTTATAATCATTAAAATCTAATTGTTTGGAAAGGAGGTGCCGATATGCCTACAATTAACCAACTGGTACGTAAAGGCAGAGAGGATCTGAAATATAAATCCAGTTCCCCGGCATTGAAAGAATGCCCGCAAAAACGTGGCGTTTGCACTCGTGTGTATACCACCACCCCGAAAAAACCTAACTCTGCACTTCGTAAAGTAGCTCGTGTACGTTTGACCAACGGCATCGAAGTTACTGCTTATATCCCGGGTATCGGCCATAATCTTCAAGAACACAGTGTTGTTCTGATCAGAGGCGGAAGAGTTAAAGACCTTCCGGGCGTGCGTTACCATATCATTCGCGGTGCTCTTGATACTGCAGGCGTTGCTAACCGCAACCAATCTCGCTCCAAGTACGGCGCAAAACGTGCTAAAGCTAAAAAATAATCAAAGAGACTTAAGAATGATTTAATCCAAGAGGAGGGAAACACATGCCGAGAAAAGGCCCTGTAACTAAAAGAGACGTACTGCCGGATCCGGTGTACGGTTCTAAACTTTTAACTAGATTCATTAACAAAATTATGCTCGACGGCAAAAAAGGCGTAGCTGAGCGTATCGTATACGATGCATTCGACCTGGTTCGTGCAAAAACCGGCAAAGATCCGCTGGAAGTATTCGATGCTGCAATGCAAAACGTAATGCCGCTGCTGGAAGTTCGTGCTCGCCGTGTTGGCGGTGCTAACTACCAAGTTCCTGTGGAAGTACGCGCTGACCGCAAAACCACCCTGGGTATCCGTTGGCTGGTAAACTACTCTCGTCTCCGTGGTGAAAAAACCATGTACGAGCGTGTAGCTGGCGAAATCATGGATGCTTCCAATGGTACCGGTGCTGCAGTTAAAAAACGCGAAGATACCCACAAGATGGCAGAAGCAAACAAAGCATTTGCTCATTACCGTTGGTAATGGCCTGACTCAGTTGTATTGAGGAGGAAATAAGAGTGGGCAGACAAATTCCGCTTGAGAGAACTAGAAACATCGGCATCATGGCACACATCGATGCTGGTAAAACCACCACTACTGAACGTATCCTGTTCTACACCGGTAAAGTTCATAAAATCGGTGAAACCCACGAAGGTGGCGCTACCATGGACTGGATGGTTCAAGAGCAAGAGCGCGGTATTACCATTACTTCCGCTGCTACCACCTGCTTCTGGAGTGGTTCTGAAGGTCAATTCGACCAACATCGCATCAACATCATCGACACCCCGGGCCACGTTGACTTCACTGTAGAAGTAGAACGTTCCCTGCGCGTACTCGATGGTTCCGTTGCAGTTTTCTGTGCTAAAGGTGGCGTTGAACCTCAGTCTGAAACCGTATGGCGTCAAGCTGACAAATATCACGTTCCCCGTATGGCATATGTAAATAAAATGGATATTACTGGTGCTAACTTCTTCAACGTTGTCCAAATGATGAAAGATCGTCTGGGCGCTAACCCTGTTCCTATCATGCTGCCTATCGGCTTCGAAGATACCTTCGAAGGTATGGTAGACCTGATTAAGATGAAAGCCATCAAATATGATGACAAAATGGGTAAGAACGAAGTTTTCGTAGATATCCCTGAAGATATGCTGGATCAAGCTGAAGAATATCGTGCAGCAATGATCGAAGCAGCAGCTGAAGGCGATGACGAACTGATGATGAAATATCTGGAAGGCGAAGAGCTGACCGAAGAAGAAATCATCGAAGGCATTCGTAAACAAACCATTGCTTGCAAAATGACTCCTGTATGCTGCGGTTCTTCCTACAAGAACAAAGGCGTACAACCTTTGCTGGACTCCGTAATCAGATTTATGCCTGCTCCTACCGATGTTCCTAACATCAAAGGCGTACTTCCTGATGGTGAAGAAGCTGAGCGTCCGTCCTCTGACGAAGCTCCGTTCGCAGCACTGGCATTCAAAATTGCTACCGACCCGTTCGTTGGCAAACTGGCATTCTTCCGTGTATACTCCGGTACCCTGACCTCCGGCTCCTATGTATATAACTCTACTAAAGGCAAACGTGAGCGTATCGGCCGTATCCTGCAAATGCATGCTAACCACCGCGAAGAAATCGATCAGGTTTACGCTGGTGACATCGCTGCTGCTGTAGGTCTGAAGGATACCACTACTGGTGATACTCTCTGCGATGAGAAAAACGAAATCATCCTGGAATCCATGGTATTCCCTGAACCCGTTATCTCCGTTGCAGTTGAACCTAAAACTAAAGCAGACCAAGAAAAAATGGGTATTGCTCTGCAAAAACTGGCTGAAGAAGATCCGACCTTCCGCGTTCACACTGATCCCGAAACTTCCCAAACCATTATTTCCGGTATGGGCGAGCTTCACCTGGACATCATTGTTGACCGTCTGCTGCGCGAATTCAAAGTAGGCTGCTCCGTAGGTAACCCGCAAGTTGCTTATCGTGAAACCATTCGCAAGGCTGTTAAGTCTGAAGGTAAGTTTGTTCGTCAATCCGGTGGTAAAGGCCAATATGGTCACTGCTGGTTGGAAATCTCCCCGCGTGAACCGGGCGAAGGCTTCCTGTTTGAGAACAAGGTTGTTGGCGGCGCTATTCCTAAAGAATACATTGCTCCTATCGAAGCAGGTGTCAAGGAAGCTATGGAAAACGGCGTAGTTGCTGGTTATCCGATGGTTGACATCGCAGTAACCGTATACGACGGCTCCTATCATGAAGTCGACTCCTCTGAAATGGCCTTCAAAATTGCAGGCTCCATGGGCTTCAAGTCCGGTGCTGAAAAAGCTAACCCGGTTATCCTTGAGCCTTACATGAAAGTAGAAGTTACCGTTCCTGAAGAATACATGGGCGACGTAATCGGCGACATCAACTCTCGTCGTGGCCGCATCGAAGGTATGGAAGCTCGTAACGGTGCTCAAGTAATCAATGCTTTCGTTCCGCTGGCAGAAATGTTCGGTTATGCAACCGACCTGCGCAGCAAAACTCAGGGACGTGGTAACTACGCAATGGAAGTTGACCATTACGAAGACGTTCCGAGAAACATTGCTGAAGCAATTGTTGCTAAAAACAAAGGCACCAACTAAGCCTTGTTTTAAAAAAGAAATCTAAGGAGGAATTTCACAAATGGCAAAAGCTAAATATGAAAGAACTAAACCCCATCTGAATATCGGCACCATCGGTCACGTTGACCATGGCAAGACCACCACTACCGCAGCTATCACCAAAGTTCTGGCTGAACGCGGTGGCGCTCAATTCATGGACTACTCCATGATCGATAAAGCTCCGGAAGAACGTGAACGCGGTATTACCATCAACACCTCTCACGTAGAGTATGAAACCGAAACCCGTCACTATGCACACGTTGACTGCCCGGGCCACGCCGACTATGTTAAAAACATGATCACCGGCGCTGCTCAAATGGACGGTGCTATCCTGGTTGTATCCGCAGCTGACGGCCCGATGCCTCAAACTCGTGAGCACATCCTGCTGGCTCGCCAAGTAGGCGTTCCCGCTATGGTTGTATTCCTGAACAAAGTTGACATGGTTGACGACGAAGAACTGCTGGAACTGGTTGAAATGGAAGTTCGCGAACTGCTGAGCTCCTATGAATTCCCTGGCGATGACATCCCCGTTGTTGCTGGTTCCGCTCTGAAAGCTCTGGAAGGCGACGCAAAATACGAAGCTAAAATCCTCGAGCTGATGGATGCTGTTGATAACTACATTCCCCTGCCGGAACGTGCTACCGACAAACCCTTCCTGATGCCTGTCGAAGACGTATTCACCATCACCGGTCGTGGCACCGTTGCTACCGGTCGTGTTGAGCGTGGTACCATCAAAGTTGGCGATACCATCGAAATCGTTGGTATGAAAGAAGAAAAGAAAACCACCGTTGTAACTGGCGTTGAAATGTTCCGCAAACTGCTGGACGAAGCAGTTGCTGGTGATAACGTAGGCTGCCTGCTGCGTGGTGTTGACCGTAAAGAAATCGAGCGTGGCCAAGTACTGTCCAAACCCGGTTCCATTCATCCCCACACCAAATTCAAAGGTGAAGTTTATGTACTGACCAAAGAAGAGGGTGGCCGTCACACTCCGTTCTTCAACGGCTATCGTCCCCAATTCTACTTCCGTACCACTGACGTTACTGGCGTAACCGAACTGCCCGAAGGCATCGAAATGGTAATGCCTGGCGATAACGTAACCATGGAAGTTGAACTGATCACCCCGATCGCTATCGAAAAAGGTCTGCGTTTCGCTATCCGCGAAGGTGGCCGTACCGTTGGCGCTGGTGTTGTATCCGAAGTTGTAGAAGCTTAATTAATAAGTTTTTAAGTTAGTTCCCTAATATGAGGGGGGCGCATGTCCCCCTCATATTCTTATGTTTATTGGTATGGCCCTGCGATGATGTGAAAGGTTGCTTGCCTGTGTGACAGGGAGATTTTCACGGAGTATGTCCGTTCATAGAAACTGGGCGATTTTAGGAGGAAATTTTTTAATGGCTAAGTCTAAAAAGATTAGAATACGCCTGAAAGCGTATGACCACAAAGCACTTGATCAAAGTGCTGCAAAGATCGTTGAAACTGCAAAAAACACCGGTGCTCAAGTATCCGGTCCTATTCCCCTTCCTACTGAGAAGAACATTTATACTATTCTGCGTTCCCCTCATGTAAACAAAGACTCTCGTGAGCAATTCGAAATGCGTACTCACAAAAGACTTGTTGACATTCTGGAACCCACCGCAAAGACCGTAGATGCTCTGATGCGTCTTGATCTTCCCGCTGGCGTAGATATCGAAATCAAACTGTAAGGAGGAGGTGCAATGATGGCTAAAGGTATCTTAGGCAAAAAACTGGGTATGACCCAAATTTTTGAAGCAGACGGCAGATTGATTCCTGTTACTGTTGTAGAAGCAGGTCCCTGCGTTGTACTTCAAAACAAAACCGAAGAAACAGACGGTTACAATGCTGTACAAATCGGTTTCGGCGAAATGAAAGAAAAACACACCACCAAACCGATGAAAGGCCATTTTGACAAAGCTGGTGTAGCACCGGTTAAATTTGTCAGAGAATTGCGTTTGTCTGCTCCTTCTGAATATACAGTCGGCGACAAAATTACCGCTGACATTTTTGCTGCAGGTGAATTAATCGACGCTTCCGGCGTTTCCCGCGGCAAAGGCTTCGCAGGCACTATTAAGCGTCACAATTTCGCTCGCGGTCCTATGAAACATGGTTCTAAATCTCATCGTGAGCCTGGTTCTATGGGTCCCATGCATTCCGGTCCTGGCGGCCGCGTAATCAAAGGCAAAAAACTGCCTGGCCGTATGGGTGGCGTAAATGCAACTGTTCAACGTCTGACCGTTGTTAAGGTTGACGCTGAGCGCAATCTTATCCTGGTTAAGGGTGCTATTCCGGGCGCTGCAGGTTCTTTTGTAGTCCTGAAAGAAACCGTTAAACCGAAGAAATAAGATAAGCGAAAGAAAGGAGGATGCTTCTAATGCCGAAGTTATCAGTATATAATATCTCCGGTGAAATTACCGGTGAAATAGAATTAAATGAAATCGTATTTGGCGTTGAGTTCAACGAAGCTGTTGTTCATCAAGCAGTTGTAATGCAACTGGCTAACCAACGTCAAGGTACTTCCGCAACTAAAACCCGTGCCATGGTTCGCGGCGGTGGTCGTAAACCTTGGAAACAAAAAGGCACTGGCCGCGCTCGTTGCGGTTCCAACCGTTCTCCTGTATGGGTTGGCGGCGGTACCACTTTTGGTCCCCAACCTCGCAGCTATGCTAAGAAAATGCCTCGTCAAGCTCGTCGTTTAGCTCTGCGTTGCGCACTTTCCGCTAAAGTTGCAGCAGGTCAAGTAGTAGTTGTTGAAGGTCTGACCTTCGATGCTCCGAAAACCAAAAACGTAGCAGCTCTGCTGAACGCTTTCGAAGCTGCTGACGCAAAAGCACTGCTGATTACTGCAGCTGCTGACAAAAACGTAGAACTGTCCGCACGTAACATGCCGAAAGTTACTACTATCACCACCATGGGTCTGAACTGCTTTGACATCCTGAACAGCAACAAGGTTATCCTTGCTAAAGAAGCTGTAGAAAAAATTGAGGAGGTGCTCGCATAATGGCTGCTGAACCGCGTGATTTACTGATTCGCCCCATCATTACCGAGAAAACCTCTCAAATGATGCAGGAAAACAAATATACTTTTCAGGTTCCCCTGACTGCTAACAAAGTTGAGATTCGTCAAGCTATCGAATCCATCTTCAACGTAAAAGTTGTTAATGTAAATACTATCCGCGTAATGGGCAAAACCAAACGTATGGGTAAGTATGTTGGCAAACGTTCCGATTATAAGAAAGCAATCGTGAAGCTTGCTGAAGGCAATACGATTCCCCTTTTCGAAGGAATGTAATTGACGTAATATAAGGAGGAAAGTAAAATGGCTATTAAAAGCTTTAATCCGTATTCTCCTTCCAGACGCTTTATTACTGTGTCTGCCTTCGAAGAGATTACGACTGATAAGCCCTACCGCCCGCTTGTTGAAAAACTTGGTAAACATGCAGGCCGTAACAACACCGGTAAAATGACTGTTCGCCATCAAGGCGGCGGCCATAAGAGACAATATCGTATCATCGACTTCAAACGCAACAAAGACGGTATTCCGGCTAAAGTTGCTACCATCGAGTACGATCCTAACCGTAACGCTCGTATCGCTCTGGTTAACTATGTTGACGGCGAAAAACGTTACATCATCGCTCCTCTTGGCTTACAAGTTGGCGATATGATTGAAAGCGGTCCGGAAGCTGACATCAAAGTTGGTAACTGCCTGCCGCTGAAAAACATTCCGCTGGGTACTGAAGTACACAACGTAGAGCTGAAAATTGGCAAAGGTGGTCAATTAGCACGTAGTGCTGGTTCCTCCGCTCAATTGATGGCTAAAGAAGGCAACTACGCTCTGCTCCGTCTTCCTTCCGGCGAAATCCGTAAAGTACATATCAACTGCCGCGCTACCATCGGTCAAGTTGGTAACATCGATGCTGAAAACGTAACCATTGGTAAAGCAGGCCGCAGCCGTTGGCTGGGTATCCGCCCTGCAAACCGTGGTGTAGTAATGAATCCTAATGACCATCCGCACGGCGGTGGCGAAGGCCATTCTCCTGTTGGTCGTAAGCGTCCTGTTACTCCTTGGGGTAAATGCGCTTTTGGTACCCGTACTCGTAAAGAGAAAAAGGCTTCTACTCGCTTAATTCTGAAACGTAGAACCAAATAATAGAAGGATAAGGAAAGGAGGCTAACCTAGTGTCCAGATCAGTTAAAAAGGGACCTTTTGTCCATGCTAGTCTTTTGAAAAAAATCGACGCGCTTAATGCCGCTAATGATAAAAAAGTTGTGAAGACCTGGTCTCGCAGCTCTACTATTATTCCGTCTTTCGTTGGTCACACCATTGCGGTTCATGACGGACGCAAACATGTTCCGGTATTCGTTACCGAGGATATGGTAGGCCACAAACTGGGTGAATTTGCACCTACTCGTACTTACAAGGGTCACGCAGACAAGACCACTTCTTTAAGATAAGGGAAAGGGGGGCACAATAACATGGAAGCAAAAGCAATTGCAAAATTTATCCGTATTGCGCCGCGCAAACTGCGCATCGTAATCAATCTGATCCGCGGTAAATCCGTAGGTGAAGCATTCGCGATCCTCAAACACACCCCGAAGGTTGGTTCTGAGGTAATCGAAAAAGTTCTGCGCAGTGCAGTAGCTAACGCAGAGCATAACTATGACATGAACGTTGATAACCTGATCGTTTCTTCCTGCTTTGTAGATCAAGGCCCGACCATGAAACGTATTCATCCTCGTTCTCGTGGACAGGCTTTCAAAATTCTGAAACGTTCTAGCCACGTAACTGTAGCAGTTAAAGAAAAATAATAATCCCGTAAGAAGGAGGGAAAAGATAGTGGGTCAAAAAGTTAATCCGCATGGTCTCCGTGTTGGCGTTATCAAAGGTTGGGACTCCAAATGGTACGCTGATAGAGATTATGAAAAATATCTGTTAGAAGACATCAAAATTCGTGAATTCATTAAAGAAAAACAGTTCTTGTCCGGCATTTCTAAAGTAGAAATCGAACGCGCATCCAACAAAGCCCGCATTTCCATCCATACTGCTAAACCTGGTATGGTAATCGGTCGTCAAGGCAGCAACATCGAACTGCTGAAAGAAGACCTGAAGAAAATGACTGATAGCGCTGTTGAAATCAACATTGTTGAAGTTAAAACCCCGGATATGGACGCAACTTTGGTTGCAGAGAACATCGCAGCTCAACTGGAACGCCGCATCGCTTTCCGTCGTGCTATGAAACAATGCGTTGGTCGCACCATGCGTATGGGCGCTAAAGGTATCAAAATTACCTGTGGCGGTCGTCTGGGCGGCGCTGAAATCGCTCGTAGCGAAAGCTATCGCGAAGGCAGCATTCCTCTGCACACTCTGCGTGCTGACATTGACTATGGCACTGCAGAAGCACATACCACTTATGGCCGCATCGGCGTAAAAGTATGGATTTACAAAGGCGAAGTCCTTCCTGAGAGCAAAGTAGCAGTTAAAGCTGCTCCGGCAAAGGAGGCATAATCTGACATGTTATTACCGAAGAGAGTTAAACATCGTAAACAACATAGAGGTCGTATGACCGGTCGTGCAATGCGTGGTAATCGCATCGCTCATGGCGATTATGGTCTGGTAGCTTTGGAACCTGCTTGGGTTACCAACCGTCAAATCGAGGCAGCTCGTATCGCTATGACCCGTTACATCAAACGTGGCGGTCAAGTTTGGATTCAAATTTTCCCGGATAAACCGATTACTGCAAAACCGGCAGAGACTCGTATGGGTTCCGGTAAAGGTTCTCCGGAGTACTGGGTAGCAGTAGTTAAACCTGGTCGCGTGCTGTTCGAGATGAATGGTGTAGCTGAAGAAGTTGCTAAAGAAGCTATGCGTCTTGCAAGCCACAAACTGCCTATCAAATGCAAATTTGTGACCCGCGCACAACAGGAAGCTGAAGCTGCCGCACAAGAAAAGGGTGGTGAAGCTTAATGAAAACAACAGAAATTCGTGAATTGTCTGCTGCTGAGTTAGACACCAAATTGGCAGATTTAAAAAAGGAACTCTTCAATCTGCGTTTTCAAATGGCAACCGGTCAATGTGAAAACCCGATGAAAATTCGTGAGGTAAAGAAATCCATTGCCCGTATCAAAACAATCCAGCGCGAACGCGAACTGAAGGCATAATTGTTTTGGAGATTAACAAGGAGGAAACAGTCGTGACCGAAGAAAGAAACGCACGTGTTACCCGTACTGGTAAAGTTGTCAGCGATAAAATGCAGAAAACTGTCGTAGTTGCAGTAGAACGTTTCGTTCAGCATCCGCTGTACAAAAAAGGCGTACAACATACTATTAAATTAAAAGCTCATGACGAAAACAACGAAGCACACATTGGCGACGTAGTTGAAATTATGCAAACTCGTCCCCTGTCTAAAGACAAATGCTGGCGTGTAGTTGAAATTGTAGAGCGTGCAAAATAATTTTGCCGTATAGATAGATCGGCAAGGGAGGGAAATCCATGATACAACAACAAACTATCCTTAATGTTGGTGATAACACCGGCGCTAAGAAAGTTATGTGTATCCGTGTATTAGGCGGTTCTTACCGTAGATATGCTAATATCGGTGACGTTATCGTATGTGCTGTTAAAGATGCATCACCCGGTGGCGTTGTAAAAAAAGGTGACGTAGTTAAAGCAGTTGTTGTTCGTTCCGTGAAAGGTGTTCGTCGTGCTGACGGCTCCTATATCCGTTTCGACGAGAACGCAGCAGTTATCATTAAAGACGACAAGAGCCCTCGTGGCACCCGTATTTTCGGACCTGTTGCTCGCGAACTGCGTGATAAAGATTACATGAAAATTATTTCTCTGGCACCGGAAGTGCTGTAAGAAATCAGATAACAACGCACTGTAAGGAGGTGTTCTTGACATGGCAAATGCTGTAAAGCTGCATGTTAAAAAAGGCGATACCGTTCTTGTTCTGTCCGGTAAGGATAAAGGCAAGCAAGGTAAGATCGTTGAAGCTCTGCCTAAGAAAGCCAAAGTAGTTGTCGAAGGCATCAATAAAGTTAAACGTCATACCAGACCGTCTCAGGCAAATCCTCAAGGCGGCATCATCACTAAAGAAGCTCCGATTGTTGCTTCCAAAGTAATGTTGGTATGCCCGGCTTGCAAAAAAGCTACTCGTATTCAAAAGACCCTGGTTGCTGGTTCCTATGTTAGAACCTGCAAAAAATGTGGCGAAGTAATCGATAAATAATTTTTCCGGGAAAGGAGGAAAATACTGAATGGCAAAGACCAGATTGCAAGAAAAATATTTGTCTGAGGTTGTTAAAGGCCTGCAAGACAAATTTCAATATAAAAATGTAATGGAAATTCCCAAAGTTGAGAAAGTAATTATCAACATGGGTGTTGGTGAAGCAGTAGCTAACAGCAAAGCACTTGAGTCCGCAGTTGCTGATATGACTCAAATCGCTGGCCAAAAGCCGGTTATCACCAAAGCTAAAAAATCCATCGCAAACTTCAAAGTACGTCAAGGTATGCCCCTCGGCACCAAAGTTACCCTGCGTGGCGACCGCATGTACTACTTCCTTGATAAACTGATGAACCTCGCACTGCCCCGCGTACGTGACTTCCGTGGCGTTAGCGCAACCGCATTTGACGGCCGTGGCAACTATGCCCTGGGCCTGAAAGAGCAATTGATTTTCCCGGAAATCGAGTATGATAAGATCGACAAAGTTCGTGGCATGGATATCATCATCGTAACTACCGCTAAGACTGACGAGGAAGCTAGAGAATTACTCAGACTCCTTGGCATGCCCTTTAGCGCATAAGTGAGGAGGGAATACATTGGCTAAAAAAGCCCTGATCGAAAAATGGAAAGGTGAGCCTAAGTTTGAAGTTCGCCGTTATAACCGCTGCAAAGTTTGCGGCAGACCTCATGGCTATATGCGTAAATTTGGCCTCTGCCGTATCTGCTTCCGTGAATATGCATACAAAGGAGCTATTCCGGGCGTAACCAAAGCAAGCTGGTAATACAGACTACTAAGGAAGGAGGGTATTTAAGTATGGTAATGACTGACCCGATCGCTGATATGCTTACCCGTATTCGTAATGCAAATTCAGTTAATCATGATAGAGTTGAAATCCCCAGCAGCAAGATTAAAGTTGCAATCGCTGAAATCCTGAAAGCTGAGGGCTTCATTAAAGATTTCGAAGTTATTGCTGACAGCAAACAAGGTGTTATCCGTGTCAGCCTGAAATACGGTGCCAACAAAGAGAAAGTTATCTCTGGCATTAAACGTATTTCCAAACCTGGTCTGAGAGTTTACTCTCAAAAAGACCAACTGCCTAGAGTCCTCGGAGGTCTGGGTATCGCATTGATTTCTACTTCTCAAGGCCTGATGACCGATAAAGCTGCACGTAAAGCTGGTCTGGGCGGCGAAGTACTCGCATACGTATGGTAATACTTGAAAGATAGGAGGTGCTCGTAAGTGTCTAGAATTGGTAAGATGCCAATTACTGTTCCCGCTGGTGTAACAGTTACTATTGAAAATAACTATGTGACCGTTAAAGGTCCTAAAGGCGAACTTGCTCGCCAAATCAGCAAAAACATGAAATTGACCCTGGACAACGGTGTTCTGACTGTTGAACGTCCTAACGATGAAAAAGAAAACCGTGCTCTCCATGGTCTGTCCCGTACCTTGATTAACAACATGGTAGTAGGCGTAACCCAAGGTTTCAGCAAAACTCTGGAAATCAACGGCGTTGGCTACCGTGCTGCTCTGCAAGGTAAAAACATCAACTTTACTCTGGGTTTCTCTCACCCGGTAATCAAAGAGCCGCCTGCAGGTATTACCTTTGAAGTGCCTTCTCCGAACAAGATCGTTGTAAGTGGCGCTAACAAAGAGGTTGTAGGCGCTGTTGCTGCTGACATCCGCACCCTGCGTCCGCCTGAACCTTATAAAGGTAAAGGTATCCGTTACGAGGGCGAATTTGTTCGTCGTAAGGTTGGTAAAGCTGGCGCTAAAGGTAAGAAATAATTTCTAAAAGAAGGGAGTGAAACTCTTGCTTAACAGAGTTGATAAAAACGAGAAACGTCAAAAACGTCATCTCCGTTCTCGTAGATATATTATCGGTACAGCAGAAAGACCTCGTCTGAACGTATATCGTTCCTTGTCCAATATTTATGCACAAGTAATTAACGATGAGACCGGCGAAACCATCGCTGCTGCTAGCACCGTTGAAAAGAACATGAAAGAAACCTATGGTGGCAACATTGAGGCTGCTAAAGCTGTAGGTAAGGCAATTGCTGAAAAAGCTATGGCTAAAGGCGTAAAAGAAGTAGTATTTGATCGTGGTGGTTACCTGTACCATGGTCGTGTAGCTGCTCTTGCTGAAGCTGCTCGTGAAGCTGGCCTGGTATTCTAAGAGAAGGAGGAAATAAAGTGGCGAACTTCGAAAATAAAGAAAACGAATTACAAGAAAGAGTCGTTTTCATCAACCGTGTTGCTAAGGTTGTTAAAGGCGGACGTCGTTTCTCCTTCGCTGCACTTGTTGTTGTAGGTGACGAAAATGGTCATGTAGGTATGGGTCTTGGTAAAGCTGCTGAGGTTCCCGAAGCTATTCGTAAAGGCGTAGAAGACGCTAAGAAAAACATGATCTCTGTACCCCTGGTTGGTACTAGTATCCCCCATGAAATCATTGGTGTATTCGGCGCAGGCCGCGTATTCCTGAAACCGGCTGCAGAAGGTACCGGCGTTATCGCTGGCGGCCCTGTTCGTGCCGTACTGGAACTGGCTGGCGTACGTGATATTCTGACTAAATCTCAAGGTTCTTCTAACCCGAACAACATGGTTCGTGCAACCATTGAAGGTCTGAAGTCCCTGAAGAGTGCTGAAGCTGTTGCAGCTCTGCGTGGTAAAACCGTAGAAGAATTGTTGGGCTAAGGAGGACTTTGTCATGGCACAAATTAAAATCACTCTGACCCGCAGCTTGATCGGTTACCCGAAAGATCAACGTGCAACCGTTAAAGCTCTGGGCTTAGGTAAAATCAATACTTTCGTAGTTAAAGAAGATACTCCGACTATTCGCGGCATGGTTCATAAAGTTAACCATCTCGTGAAGGTTGAAGAAGCGTAAGAAGGAGGCATAAGCAATGAATTTACATGAATTGTCTCCCGCTCCGGGATCTAAACGTGAAGCTGTTCGCGTAGGCCGTGGTCTGGGCTCCGGTCTGGGCAAGACTTCCGGTAAAGGCCAAAAAGGTCAAAAATCTCGTTCCGGCGGCGTTAAGCGCCCTGGTTTCGAAGGTGGTCAAAGACCTCTGTACCTGCGTCTGCCGAAACGTGGCTTCTACAATAAATTCGGTAAAGATTATGTTGAAATCAACGTTAGCGTTCTCAACCGTTTCGAGGACGATACCGTTGTTGATCCTGTAATGCTCATCGAGGAAGGCATTATTAAGAACATCCGTGATGGTGTTCGCATCCTCGGCAATGGTGAATTAACCAAAAAGCTTACCGTTCAAGCTATGGGCTTCAGCAAAACCGCTGAAGAAAAAATTATTGCAGCAGGCGGCAAGGTTGAGGTGATCTAAAGTGTTAGCAGCCCTTGCAAACATATTTAGAATTACAGAACTCAGGCAAAAAGTTGTATTTACTCTCGCCATGTTCATCGTATTCAGGGCTGGAACACATATACCTGTTCCTGGCGTAAATGCTGCTGTAATCGAACAGCTTTTCCAGAGTGGTAATCTCTTTGGATTGCTGGATATGTTCAGTGGTGGCGCCTTGAGCAAATTCTCCATTTTTGCTATGAGTATTACCCCATACATTAATGCTTCAATTATTTTGCAGCTCTTAAAGGTTGTTGTACCGACCTTGGAACAATGGTCCAAGGAAGGCGAAGAGGGCTTCAAGAAAACCACCAAGCTGACTCGTATGCTGACAGTCGGCTTGGGCTTCATCCAAGCGTGTGGTATGGCCTATGGCCTGCGTGAAGCAATCAATAACCCCGGAATTGGTTCAATTCTGCTGATTGCTCTTACGCTTACTACAGGCACCGTATTCCTGATGTGGATTGGTGAGCAGATTACTGCTAAGGGTGTTGGTAATGGTATTTCCTTGATTATCTTCGCAGGTATCGTTTCCAGACTTCCTGATGGACTGCAGGTAATTTTCCAATACTTACAGGCTGGCACGGTTAATTTATTGAACGTAATTTTGTTCGCGGCTATCGCTTTGGCAATGATTATCTTTGTAATCATGATTTCCCAAGGCATTCGCAAAATTCCCGTTCAATACGCCAAGCGTGTTGTTGGTAGAAGAACTTACGGCGGTTCTACAAGCTACCTTCCTTTGAAGGTTAACCAAGCAGGTGTAATTCCTATCATCTTCGCATCTTCTGTGTTGATGTTCCCGATTACTATTGCTCAGTTTGTAGACATCCCCTGGGTTAAATCCATGGGGCAGATGCTGGGCTGGGGTACTCCCCTCCACACTACCTTATACATTCTCATGATTCTCTTCTTCACCTACTTCTATACAGCTGTTAGCTTGAATATCGGTGATTTGGCAGATAACATGAAGAAGAATGGCGGCTTTATCCCGGGCATTCGCCCTGGTAAGCCTACCAGCGATTATCTGGACAGAGTTATGTCTAGAATTACCTTGGCAGGCGCTATCTTCCTCTCATTAATCGCGCTGATGCCTAATGTAATAGGCTGGATGACTAAAATTGAAGGTATCTACTTCGGTGGTACCGCACTCTTGATCGTCGTCGGTGTTGCCTTGGATACTATGAAGCAAATAGAGTCCTTGGTACTGATGCGTCACTATCATGGCTTTATGAAATAGGAGGAATACAGAATGTATATTCTTTTAATGGGCCCTCCGGGTGCTGGTAAAGGCACTCAAGCAGAAAGATTAGTTGAAGAATTCAAAATTCCTCATATCTCCACTGGAGACATGTTCCGTGCAGCTGTAAAGCAAGGCACCGAACTTGGTAAAGAGGCTAAAAAATATATGGATGCCGGCGGACTTGTTCCCGACGTCGTAACCATTGGCATTGTTCGTGAAGGCTTGTCCAAACCCGAATGTGCTGAAGGCTTCATGTTAGATGGTTTTCCGAGAACTGAAGAGCAAGCAGTTGCTCTCGACGGAATTCTCAGCGAGCTGGGCATTAAATTGACCGGTGTCATCAATATCGCTGTTCCTGATGCAGAATTGGTTGGCAGAGTGACTGGTAGACGCATTTGCAAAGCTTGTGGCGCTACCTACCATGTAAGCTTCAATCCTAGCAAGGTCGAAGGTGTATGTGACAAATGCGGTGGTGCTCTTTATCAACGTGATGACGATAAAGAAGAAACCGTAGTAAATCGTTTGCATGCATATCATGCACAAACTGAACCGTTGATCGAGTACTACAAAAAACAAGGTGTATATAAAGATATCGATGGCCTGCAAGCTATTGACAAGGTATATGCTGATGTTAAAGCTAGTCTCGGCTGCAGCAAATAAGGAGGTACACTGTGTCCAAACAAGACGTAATTGAAGTTGAAGGCACAATTCTTGAAGCACTTCCCAACGCTATGTTCCAGGTACAACTGGTAAACGGTCATGTGATTTTAGCACATATTTCCGGTAAGATTCGTATGAACTTCATCAAGATTTTGCCTGGTGACAAGGTTACTGTGGAGTTGACTCCGTACGACCTCAATCGTGGAAGAATAACTTATCGTTTTAAATAACCAAAACAGGCAAAGAGGAGGTTTAATTTATGAAAGTAAGACCGTCTGTTAAGCCAATATGTGAAAAATGCAAAGTCATTAAACGTAAAGGCCATGTAATGGTAATTTGCGAAAACCCGAAACATAAACAAAAACAAGGTTAAGAAGGAGGTGCACTTTAATGGCACGTATTTCTGGTGTCGATTTACCGAGAGACAAACGTATCGAGTACGCTCTGCCGTACATCTATGGCATTGGCTTGACTCTTTCTCGTGAAATCTTAGCTAAAACTGGTATTAATCCGGACACTCGCGTTCGTGATCTGACTGAAGATGAAGTAGCGAAAATCCGCGAAACTCTGGATACTGAATATAAAGTAGAAGGTGACCTCCGTCGTGAGGAATCCCTCAACATCAAACGCTTAATCGAAATCGGCAGCTATCGCGGCAGAAGACATCGTATGGGTCTGCCCGTTCGCGGCCAAAATACCAAAAACAATGCCCGCACCCGTAAAGGTCCGAAACGTACTATTGCAGGCAAAAAGAAATAATTAGCGAGGGAGGGATAAACCAGTGGCTGGCAAGAAAGTTGTTCGCAACAAGAAAAAAGTTAGCAAAAATATTCTTAGCGGTGTAGCGCACATTCGCTCCACCTTCAATAATACTATTGTTACCATCTCTGATACCGAAGGTAACGTTTTGAGCTGGGCATCCGCTGGCGGCCTCGGTTTCCGTGGTAGCCGTAAGAGCACTCCGTTTGCTGCACAAATGGCTGCAGAAGAAGCAACCAAAGCTGCAATGGAACATGGCTTAAAACAAGTTGAAGTATATGTAAAAGGTCCTGGCGCTGGCCGTGAAGCTGCAATTCGTGCACTTCAAGCTGCAGGTCTCGAAGTTAACTCCATTAAAGACGTTACTCCGATTCCGCACAATGGCTGCCGTCCGCCGAAACGTAGAAGAGTATAATTGGAGGTGTAAATAGATGGCAATCGATAGAACGCCTGTCCTGAAAAGATGCAGATCTTTAGGCTTAGCTCCTCAATTTCTGGGTGTTAACAAGGAATCCAAACGCCAAGCTAGACGCCAAAACAGAAAAAAGAGCGAATACGGCATTCAATTAACTGAAAAACAAAAAGCTAAATTTATCTATGGTGTCCTGGAAAGACAATTCCGTGGCTACTATGATAAAGCTAAAAAGATGGAAGGTATCGCTGGTGAAAACCTGCTGATCCTCCTCGAGAGAAGAATCGATAACGTAGTTTATCGTCTGGGCCTGGCTAGCACTCGTCGTCAAGCTCGCCAAATCGTAAGACATGGCCACATTGCTGTAAACGGCAAACGTCTGGACATTCCTTCCGCTATGGTATATGCTGGTGACGTTATTTCCGTAATGGAAAATAGCCGTTCCAAAGAATACTTCAAAGGCATGGATGAGAAAATGGCTGCTGTAACCTCTCCGGCTTGGCTGGTACAAGATACCGCTAACCTGGGTGGTAAAGTTGACCGTTATCCTACTCGTGAGGAAATTGATGTTCCTATCGAAGAGCAGCTCATCATCGAGTTGTACTCCAAATAATTAGTGAACATCTTGTGCCACCCACTTATGTGACGTATTGTGGTAATACGCGATAGAAGGAGGCTTTCCGAATGATTGAAATTGAGAAACCTAAAATGGTGACAGCTGAAATCAGCGAAGATGGTCGCTATGGCAAATTCGTTTGGGAGCCCCTGGAAAGAGGCTACGGCATTACACTGGGCAATAGCTTGCGCCGTGTACTGCTTTCCTCCCTTCCGGGTGCAGCAGTTAAGTACGTTAAAATTGACGGCGTACTGCACGAGTTTGCTACAATTCCTGGTGTTCGTGAAGATGTTGCAGACATCATTCTGAACATTAAGGCATTGTGCTTAAAAATGGAATGCGAAGAAGAAAAAATCCTGCGTATCGAATGCTCTGGTGAGCAGGAAGTTACTGCAGCAAGCATTATTGCTGATGCAGATGTAGAGATTTTGAACCCTGAGCTGCACATTGCGACTTTAGATAAAGACGCAGTTTTCAATATGGAAATCCATGTTGATAAAGGCCTTGGCTACGTTCCTGCAGATAAGAATAAACTTGCAGATCAACCCATTGGTACTATCCCTGTAGATTCTATCTACTCTCCGATTACCAGAGTTAAATTTGCAGTTAATGATACTCGCGTAGGTAATGTTACCAACTACGACAAGCTTACTTTAGAAGTTTGGACTGATGGCAGCGTTATGCCTGATGAAGCTGTAAATATGGCTTCCGGCATCTTAATTGATTATCTCAAGTTGTTCCAAACCGGCGATGTTGCTAAACCTATGATTAGCGTAGCTGGTGGCTCTGAACCGGAAGGTGTAGAGCCTGAAAAACCGGGTCCTGGTTCAATGAACATCGAGGATCTTGATTTCTCCGCACGTAGCAATAACTGCTTGCGTCGCGCAGGTATCAATACCGTTGATGATTTGACTCAGAAATCCGAAGAAGATATGATGAAAGTTCGTAACTTGGGTCGTAAGTCCCTGGATGAAATCAAGAAAAAATTGAGTGATCTGGGATTGTCCTTACGCAAGAACGAAGAAGAATAATAAGGGGGTCAGAAGCACATGGCATACAGAAAACTGGGTCGTAACTCCAGCAACCGTAAGGCTCTGTTTCGCAGCATTTTAACTTCCTTCTTCAAATATGGCAGAATCGAAACTACCATTACCAAAGCTAAAGAAGTTGCTAAGCATTCCGCTGAACTGATTACTTTGGCAAAACGCAATGACTTGCACGCTCGTCGTCAAGTTTTGGCTATCCTGGTTGACGAAACTGTAACCAAAAAACTTTTTGAAGAAATTGCTCCGAAATATGAAGGCAGACAAGGCGGCTTTACTCGCATTTACAGAGTAGGTCCTCGTCGTGGTGATGCTGCAGAAATGGCTATCATCGAGCTCATCTAATCAGAGTTTTCAAAAGCAGGAACTTAGGTTCCTGCTTTTTTTATGCTTAAAAGTATGTGATACTTGTTCAAAATAGGTAAATAAGAAATATACGTAGCACATCTGTAAAAATTTAATAGTAGTGATTTATGCAAAGTACAAAGGTTAAAGCTTGACGATATTAACAAATTCTAACCTTTGTATTTTTATTTAGGGTACACCAATAGGTTTATTACGGTTGATATACTAATTAAAGAATATTTTAGATATATGAAAGAGTAGTTTAGATACGTGAATAGGAAGTAGGTTGTATTGCTTAAACTTTCTAGATATTTTTGTAAATAGCTTTACGGTAGCAGGCTATTATAGTTGGAATAGGCTGTAGGTTATTTTGCTTCTTATTTATATAGTGATATAATGAACAATATAGTAGGTTGCTCGAGATTATAAGGTAAAATGGTTTGTACAAGATGACGATAACTATAGAATTAGTATTATAGGCTTGTGAGATAGGTAAATGTTCTAGGGAGTCTATAATGCTTTGTAGTGATAATATAGAGGATGTTGGTTATGTACTACTAGCTGTATTTAATGGTAGTAGTTAAAGGCAAATATAAGCAGTATGCTGAATAGATAACAATTTATCAGAAGATTTCCCGGGAAATACATAAAGATATTTAGGTGATTAGATATATTGGTAAAAATATAGAGTATATTTATGATGTGATATCTTGATTGGATAGTAAACAATCAAGGTCAAAGGAGGTAAGTATGCTAACAAAAAGCTTTATTGAATTCTTATACGAGGCGGCCCATATTCAGCGGTGGAACGATCATATCCGTCCCTGTGGTTTTACGGAGCTGGATAAACAGGCTCACAAGATGATGATTATGTATGTGTTGGCTCGTCATGAAGAGGATGACCATGGCGCTAAGCTTAATTGGCGTGTATTGGTAGAGGGGGGAATTTTTGAGTTTTTGCATAGAAATGTGTTGACTGATATTAAGCCACCTGTGTTTCATGAGCTGATGCGTGTACATGGTAAGGAGCTTAATGCTTGGGTTTATAAAGAGCTTAAACGTCGTATTCCTGATATTGATGCAGATTTGATGGAAAAGATTAAAACATATTTTGAAGATAGCAGCTACTATCCTAAGGAAAAGAAAATTTTACGAGCAGCACATTATTTGGCAAGCCAATGGGAGTTTGGTCTTATTTATCACTTTAATCAAGGCATTTATGGTATTGAAGATACAAAGCAGGCGATTGATAGTGAGATTGAAGACCATTTTGATTTAGCAGGCGTGCAGAAGCTGGCACTTAAGGGCAAGAGCAGCAAGTTTGTGGACTTGATTGGTCAGCTGCGTTTTCAAAAACGCTGGGCACAGTCACCGCGTGTACCAGAGACATCTGTTATGGGACATGTACTTTTGGTAGCTATTATGGCGTACTTTTGCGCAGTGGAAATGAAGGCTTCTGATGAGCGTATTGTAAGTGATTTTTTGTGCGGCTTGTTCCATGATTTGCCAGAGGTACTGACTAGAGATATTATTTCTCCTATAAAGCGCAGTGTAGAGGGATTGGACGATTTAATTAAAAAGATTGAGGAGCGTCAGGTTAGCGAAAAAATTTTACCATTATTGCCATATACCTGGCATCAGGATATCTTGTACTATACCAAGAATGAGTTTAGCGACAAGGTTATAGTCAATGGTGAAATAATTTTATCTAGTGTAGAGGAGATTAATGCAAGGTATAATGTTGATGGTAGGGGCTATAAGCCTGTAGATGGTACTGTGGTTAAGGGCTGTGACCATTTAGCCGCCTTTGTAGAGGCGTGGCTGTCACGTCGTTATGGTATTACCTCCAAACATCTTGAGGATGGCGAAACTAGCATCAGAGCGCAGTACAAGGGTAAGGTGATTGGCGGTATAGACTTTGGCAGTATTTATGAGGAGTTTGAGCCGAATAAATAAATTTATACGCTTCTAGCTTACTAAAGCATAAAGAATAAATGTTACAAGGAGATAGGATGTCTGTCTCCTTGTTTTTGTTATTTGCAGGGATTTTAAAAATGGTAGCGAATACTTAGGTAAATAAATTTGCCTGTCCCGCAAATGAGCAAGAGAAATACACTGAAATTACTGGTTTGATTGTAAAAACTATTTCTAAGCAAAATATTAACAAGTAGATTGTATTTGAGTCTTGTTAATGTATTGATGGTTATTAATTACTAAAAGGGGGCGAGGATATGCTTTTAGGTATAGATGTTGGCGGTACCTTTACTGATGCTGTGCTTTTAAATGGTTCGGAAATAGCAGCACAGGCCAAGACGCCTACAACTCATGAGGATGTGCTGCAGTGCATTTTGCAGGCACTTGATATGGTTCTTCCTAAGCATCAGGAGGAGATTAATAAAATTGAGCGCGTGGTAATTTCTAGCACAATAGTTACCAATGTTTTGACGGAGGACAAGCTTGACCCTGTATTTTTAGCAGTTATTACAGGTCCTGGTATGAACGTAACCCATAAGTTTCCTGTTGCTCCGTATTTTGTTAGTGGCTACGTAGACCATAGGGGTAAGATTACGGCTCAGATTGATTGGACTAAGCATCGTGATTTACTTAACCGCAGGGGCGCTAACAGTGTGTGTGCTGTTAGCGGTAAGTTTTCTGTTCGTGACCCACAGCTAGAGTATGAGCTGGAGCATGAGCTGAAGCAAAATGGCTACAGCAAGATTTTTTTAGGCAGTGAGCTGAGTGGTGAGCTAAATTTTGTACGTAGAACAAATTCTGCTTATTTTGCAGGTGCAGTGTATAGAATTTTTAAAAACTTTGCAGGGAAGATACAGCGTGCTATGGCGGAGAGAGGAATTTGTGCACCCGTACACGTGTTGAAGGCAGATGGTGGTACCCTTCCTATTGAAGCTGCTATTAATCAGCCTGTAGAGGCTATTTTTACGGGTCCTGCAGCATCTGTCCTTGGTATAGAGGCACTGGCTGCACCTAATGTTAATAGTATTTCTTTAGATGTTGGTGGCACGACCACGGATATTGCCTTTTGGAAAAATGGCTTGCCTCTAATGGCTCGTAAGGGTGCTGTGGTGAATGGCTATCCTACAGCAGTGCGTGCCTTCCATATGCGTAGTGTAGGTATTGGCGGCGATAGCGCAATTACAAAGACTGAAGATGGTTATAGGGTTGGTCCTATGCGTCAGGGGCCTGCTGCGGCTGTTGGTGGCACTAAGGCTACCTTGTCTGATGCGCTAATAGTTGCAGGCTATGTTAGCTTTGGCGACGCAAGCAAGAGCTTAGCTGCTATTGCTGCTTTAGGTGGCGAGCCTAAGGAGGAGGCACAGAAGATTGTACAGGCAGCAGTTGATACTATTAGGACGACTGTTGCAGAAATGCTGGACGAATGGGCTAAGCAGCCTGTTTATACTGTGGATGACGTTATTCGGGGTACGGAGTTTGTGCCAGAGCAGCTTATTGGTGTTGGCGGTGGTTCCTTGGGTTTGATAAAGGCCTTGGGCGAAGACATGGCGCTGCCTGTTGATATTCCTAAGGGTGCTGTTGTAGCTAATGCTATTGGCGCTGCTGTAGCAAGGCCTACTTTATCTGCGGGCTTGCGTGCAGATACAACGGATGGCTTTTATATTATTCCCGAAAGTGGTAAGCGCGAGCGTTTGCCGCGTGGCTTTAATGAGCAGAAGGCAGAGAATATTTTATCTGATTGGCTACGTGAACAGACTGCGGATTGGCAGCTGCCTGACCAAGAGACGGAGCTTATAAGCTGTGAGCATTTCCGTACAGTACACAGCTATTATGATACTGGCGATATCTATAGCTTGCGCATGCAGCTAAAGCCTGGTATTTTACATAAAGTGCAGGGCAAGGAGGTGGATTTCTGATGGCAAAGGATACATTGGGCTTAGTATTTTTTCCGGCCTTTGACTGGATGATTAGCGCAGGACATCCTGAGCGTCAGGAGCGCTTGCTTTACACTCGTGACCAATTGGAGGAGGAGGGACTTTTTGATTGTCCTGAAATCCGTGAATATAGACCACGGTTGGCGCAGCTCAATGATTTACAGCGTGCACATATTGGCGTACCAGGAATCGCACGTCTGATTACGCCTGCGCATTTAACTTCTGCAGGTGGCTGCTTGGTGGCAGCTGACGCTGTGATGAAAAAAGAGGTTAAGCGTGCCTTTGCTTTAGTGCGTCCGCCAGGACATCATGCTATGCGCGTTGTTCATGGTATTAGGGGCTTTTGTACCATCAATATTGAGGCTGTGCTAGTGGAATATTTGCGTAGCAAGTATGGTGTACGCAGAATTGCTGTAGTAGATACGGACGTGCATCACGGTGACGGCTCTCAGGATGTTTTTTATCACGACCCGGATACCCTGTATATTTCTTTCCATCAGGATGGACGTACATTGTATCCTGGTACAGGCTTTCCTAACGAGGCAGGCAGTCCAGGCGCTTGGGGTACCAATATCAACTTACCCTTGCTTCCTGGTACTGGTGATGAAGGCCTGCACCGTTTATATGATGGCTTGATTGCACATATTTTAGAGGATTTTCAGCCTGAATTGATACTAAACTCTGCTGGTCAGGACAATCATTTTAGTGACCCCTTGGCATCCATGCAGGTGACGGCTCAGGGATATGCAAGGCTAGCTGATAAGCTGCAGGCAGATATTGCTGTTTTAGAGGGCGGTTATTCTATAGAAAGTGCACTGCCTTATGTTAACACGGGCATTATTTTGGCTATGGCAGGCTTGGATTATAGCAAGGTAATAGAGCCTGATTTGCGTGGCTTGAAGGCTCAGGATGTGCGCTGCAATAAACGTGTGGACCAGCTGATTGAAGAGGTTGGCGCTATGTATTTTAATCGTGAAAGGACTAAGCAGGAGTTGCTTGCTAAATGCGGAGGAACATGGCAGCGTCGTAAGCATATTTATTATGATGAAGAGGGCATCCGTGAGGAGCAGATAGAAAGTGTACATTACTGCGATAGTAATAAGTGCGGTGGCTATTTTACTATAGCAACAGCAGCGGAAAATACACGCTTTGGTGACCAAAGTGCTTTTATAGTATGTGTACCTAGAGATATTTGCCCTGCCTGTCGTGCTAAGGCGAAGAATGAAGCTTTACGAGAAAAGAAAACAGGTCGTTGGCAATATGTGTTTATTCAAAATATTGTAGACGGTTATATTGAAACAGTGTAAAATTATTTAGGGCTTCCTTTATAGGAGCCCTAAATTTTATGGATAATTACAAGGAGTATATATGTTAAATATTGGATGTCACTTATCTTCTTCCAAAGGCTTTTTGGCTATGGGCAAAACTGCATTGACCATTGGTGCCAACACCTTTCAATTCTTTACCCGCAATCCCCGCGGTGGCAAGGCCAAGGCTGTAAAGCCAGAGGACGCAGCTGCTCTTATGGCGCTGTGTAAGGAGCACAATTTTGCTCAGCTGGTAGCTCATGCCCCCTATACTATGAATGCCTGTGCTGCGGATGAGGGCTTGCGTCAATTTGCTCAGCAGGTTATGGAGGGTGATTTAGAAATGCTAGAATATGTTCCCGGTAATTTGTACAATTTCCATCCTGGCAGTCATGTTAAGCAGGGTGCTGAAATTGGTATTACTAAAATAACTGAGATTTTGAACTCTGTACTGCACAAGGACCTGCATACCACCGTGCTTTTGGAAACCATGGCTGGTAAAGGCAGCGAGGTTGGCCGCAGCTTTGAAGAGCTGGCAGAAATCATCAGCAGAGTGCAGCTAAACGAAAAAATGGGCGTGTGCCTTGATACCTGTCATGTATTTGATGGTGGCTATGATATTGTTAATGACCTAGACGGTGTATTGGAGCAGTTTGACAAAATTATTGGTTTGGAGAGATTGAAGGCTATCCATCTTAATGACAGCCTGAACGTGCTTGGAAGTCATAAGGACCGTCACGCCTGCATTGGTGCTGGCAATATTGGCCTAGAGGCGCTGACCAGGGTTATCAACCACCCTGCACTGCGTCATTTGCCATTTAATTTGGAAACACCTAACGAGCTGGATGGCTACGCAGCAGAAATTAAGCTGATGCGTGAAAGATACGTGGAGTAGAAAAAGATAATTTAGAAACAAAAATAGACTTCCTTAGACAAAGCTGATATGATACTCCTAAAGTAGACTGATTTATTATGGTTGTTAAGAGAAGCTTCGGATATTTTTAAAAGCTCGCGGTCTTCTTCTCAACACCGCATCTAGCATATTTTGATACAGACTCTTTACCTTCATTAAAATAACAACTCATAATTATTTCCTCCTTTGAATATGCAACCGTGATAATATAAAATATGGCTATATACTGTAGCATAATATGAATGTTTAAACAAATTATTTCAAGGATATAGGGGAATAATTTTATCTAGATTTTATCATCAAAATAGTAGAATTTTAATAAATAACACTACCTTTAAGGATTATGAAGTGTAAATTTTTATGGTAGTTGTGAAAAAAATGTGAATATAGTGGACTTTAGGGAAACTAAGTGGTATATTAGTATCTACAGAGGAAAACTCTTTTCTTTGATAACTTCATATCGCCTAAAGTTTAAAGAATGATATTGCACTTTAGGAAACATATGTCAATTTGAGTTCGTTTTTTATTTTGTTACTCAAAAAAGATGTATGTTGGAGTCTTCCAGTAATATAATCTCTGATTTGGGGATGTACTGGTTTCGACGGGGGTAGGTGCGGTATGATAAGCGAGCCGTGGTTCCATCTGCACGATAATCGGTGGGCCGTTTAAATATAAACGCTGAACAAGAATACGCTTTAGCAGCCTAACTGCTAACTGTTCTCTAAGCTTCTCCTGCCGGTGAGGATGAACAGTCAATAGACAGGATACCTTGAAGACCTTCCCTGGAGCTTTAAGGGAAACAAATTGGGATAGCAACTCGGACGCCCGTCGATAGGCATTCGGGAAGCGAAATAAAATATGTCGTCTGCGCTCGGAGAAAGTTGTATGGCAATATTTTCGGACAGGGGTTCGACTCCCCTCATCTCCACCAAATGTACTTAACACAGATGTGTTCTATAAATGGTGGCAAATAACGCACATGGGAATTATCCTGTGTGCGTTTTTTATTTGGACGATTTTCTAGAATACTACTTTAAACAATATCTAAATTAAGATGGTATGTGATATAATAAATTTATGCGAGGTGATTATTATGCGGTTTACCCTAGTTAGCTTTGCTATCTATCTTAGCTTTTGTACATTGGGCTTTTGTGGTGGTGCTATAGCTTTATTTACCAGCTCAAGCTTTATATTATTTTGTCTTGGTATAGAGCGTCATTTAGATGCTTTAGCTTATATAATTGGCATTATAGGAGGCTTGTTTGGAGCATTTTTGGCTTTGGGGCCTGCATTAATTACACATTTTTGTTATGATTTCTGTATATCCATTATTGATAGAATAGGTTCGGAGGTTGTAAAGAGATGAAGCTTAAAAAGATGATTAAAACCGTGTTATTATCCTGCGGAATGCTGTGTATGGTATCAGGATGTGCGGCTGCAGCCAATGGACCTGTAGAAATTCCGTTTTCTGCAATTGAAGGCGTTCAGGTTGGCAATGCTCAAAGCGATGCTGGTAAAACTGGTGTGACAGTTCTTTTATTTAAGGACAGTGCTAAAACTGGCGTCCATATCAGTGGTGGTGGTCCTGCCTCTAGGGAAACTCCTGTCCTTGACCCTACTAAGGAAGACCTTGGTATACACGCTGTTGTGCTTGGCGGTGGCAGTGCCTATGGCTTGGCTGCTGCTGATGGCGTTATGCAATGCTTGGAGGAGCACAAAATAGGCTTTGATACAGGCTTTGCCCTAGTGCCACTTGTTGTGCAAAGCGATATCTTTGATTTGTCCTATGGCAGTGCTAAAATTCGTCCTGACAGCAAAATGGGGTACAAGGCTTGTCTTGATGCCTTAAAGGGTAATCATCCTGTAAGTGGCTCTGTTGGTGCAGGAACTGGTGCTACAGTGGGCAAAATTTGTGGTATGGCACAGTCCATGAAGGGTGGCATTGGCTACCATGCGGTGCAGATTGGTGAACTAAAGGTTGGCGCTGTTGTTGTTGTCAATGCCTTAGGCGATATTTATGCTCCTGATGGCACTAAGATTGCAGGCCTTTTGAACAAGGAGCGCACTGCTTTTATGGACAGTGCTAGTGAGTTATACACACTTTCCACTCCTCAGGATTTGTATTCTCGTACCAATACTACCATTGGCGCTATTGTTACCAACGGTAGCTTTGATAAGGCACAGCTGACACGTATTGCTGCTCAGGCAACTAATGCTTATGCACGCTGTATTAATCCAGTAGGTACCTTGGCTGATGGTGACACTATTTATGCTTCAGCCTGTGGTAAGCTTATTCCCGCTGATGTAAATATGGTAGGAGCTTTGGCTGCAGAGGTTATGGCTAAGGCTATTGAAAATGCCATTACTGCCTCTAAAATGAAGGATGAAGAATACTTGAAATATTGTCTGTAGTTTTTATAGGTTGCAATTGTTATTATGAAAAGCATAAGAGATAAATTTACCAATATACCAAGAAGAAAGCTTTTGCTTATTTTATTGATTGTAGCAAGCGTGCTTTATGGCATTTTTCTGATTTTGTGCGAGCTTGCTAGTAGACAGGCAGCACAGATTTTTAATAAAGAGATGTCTAAGCAAAGGGTTTTAGCTGGTGTAGTTACTGCAGAAAAGCTTAGTGCTGATTTATGGGGAAATGTCTATTTTTATAATCTTAGCTGGATAGCGCCAGACGGAAAATCTCTTGTTGAGGTTGAGCAGGGCAGAATGAAGGTCAGCACCTGGGATATTGTTCGCAAAAGGCCAAGCATTAACAGTCTAAAGGAGCTAGAGCTAGATAATGCCTATATCCATGTTGGTTTTGATGACGAAATGCATGCTGATGTACTGCATGGTTCTGACGATGAAGCTAATGAGGAAAAGGAAGAGCTAAAGCGCAAAAATTTGCAGCTTCCAGACAAAATACCTAACATAAAGTTAATATTGAAGGATATTGTGCTTTCTGCTGAATATCAAAAAAGACGTTTTGTTTTGAATGATGTTAATGGCAGTCTTGCTGTTAAAAATCACAAGGAATTGGAGCTGCATTTATCTGCTGGTAAGTTTGGTGGCAGCATGGTAGGCGATGGCTTTAATATTGATGGCAGGGTTAAGCTAAATCAGCCACAGGATGTGCACCTTAATTTAGGCTTGTATAAGGTTGTTCCCTCGTCCTTAGGACTGAGCAATGCTAATGATCCAATGACCATCACAGGCGAAATGAAGGGACCCTTAGCTAATCCTACTATTGATGGCGCTGTAAGCATGGATGAGCTTAATTTGCCAGGTCTTAATTTTGTGCATATTAACGGAAACTATCAATACGCTAATGGTTTGATTACTCTGGAAAATGTTACGGGTGGTATTTATGGTGGTTCTATAAAGGCCTATGGCTTATATCATTTTGATAATCGTCACTATAATATTGACGCTCATGGCACTGACCTTATGGCTGCGGCAGCAGCAAGGGATAATACCATTAACTGTAGAGTAGAGTTGGATATTAAGTTCCGTAACAAGGGTAAAGAAAAAGGTAGCCTTACCTACGGCAGCTTTAAATCTGGCAATGGCACCTATATGTTAATTCCTTTTAAAAGCATTAGTGGTAAGTTTAGTGACCAAAATAAGGAGCTACGCTTTGTGGATGTTATTATTGAAACAGAGCTTGGCGATATCGAAAGCAATGCCTTTAAAATTGTAGATGGCAAGCTGCAAATGGGAGAGTTAATTTTTGTAGATAAAGATGGCGATAAGATTGATTTGAAAAAGCTGGGACGGGATATTAAAGAGGCAAGATAAGTAGTTCTGGCATTAAGCATAAATAGAGGTATAATAGCCTTTATTTATGCTTTTTTATTTATGATGATACATTTTTGCATGGCTGTCTTATGTATTGTTTTATTTACTTAAGCTTATTGATATGTTATTATGGTGCATAAGTGAGTTTGTCATTCCTGTAGATAAAGCTATAGGGAAAATGAGAGGAGAAAAAATGCAAGACCTTAAGGAATTTTTTACTGATTTAAAAAGCTTTAATTGTGATGGACGTTTAAGCCGCGAACAATATTGGAAGTATTCTATAATTGGCTTTATTATGTTGACCATAATTGTCTTTGTTTTAAATATACCTGGGCAAAATAGCGGCTCTGTTCCCGCTATGATTAGTACAGCCTATGCTATTTTGTTTTTCCCTTTTAATGTTCGTCGCTTGCATGATTTGAATAGAAATGGTATTTGGCTTTTGTTTTCCATTATGCCTATTTTTAATATTATTTTGGAATTGTATATGATTTTATCTAAAGGAACAGTTGGGCCTAATAAATATGGTCAAGACCCGTTGGAAAAATAATAAAGCTAGTTTTAAAGCATAAATAGAAGCGCTTTTACTTCTGTTTATGCTTTTTTGTTTCTAAAGGATTTAGGAAAATAGTACAAGGCTTAGTTTATGTTTAGAATAACGGGAAAGGTCCATTTTATATTTGTGAGGTAAAAGGTTGTAAATTTATTTGTCTGAAAAATTTTGTCGTTCTGTAACTCAAATTGCTAATTAAGGCAGGAAAATGAATTTTTTTGTTGAAATATATAAACAAGGCTTAATTATTTCCGTTCGCAAGGGACGGCAAAGGAGGCGGAGGCTATGCGTTTATGTGATGCTTGGGATGCTCATGCATGGGTGCAGGAGCGCAACAAAAGATTTGCTTATTTTAGAGAGCTGAGAAGAAAGGTTTTTGCAACTACTATTGAGGCTTCTATGACTGGCTATTATATGCTGGGAGATAAGCGTATTGGGCTTGAATCCGCTTCTGATGTTACGTCTGGTACGAGGATGTATTGTGATGAGCTTAAGCCACAGGTAAAAATGGCTTATGCTGATGTACAGGCTGAGGTTGTAAATGGCGATTGCCTTGCTGTGGCTAAGGAGCTTGTGGATGCAGGTATTGGCAAGGTTGCAGTGCTGAATATGGCCAGCCGTACCAGCCCAGGTGGTGGCGTTATCAGCGGCGCTGGAGCACAGGAGGAATATTTATTCCGTTGCTCTGATTACTACAAATCCCTGTATCAGTTTGTTGATTATGCAGCTCAATATGATGTTGAGCGTAATGCAAAATGCAGCTATCCTATGGATAGAGATTTTGGTGGCTGCTATAGTCCTAATATAACTGTTTTCCGTGGCTTTGAGGAGGATGGCTATCCATTCTTAGAAAAGCCATGGCAGGTTAACTGTATTGCGGTGGCGGCGCTTAACCGTCCGGAAACAGTATATCTGTCCGATGGCAGTCTGCGCCTGATTGACGAGCTTGTTCCTACGGCTAAGAATAAAATCCGTACCATCTTTAATATTGCTCTCGATAATGATGTACAGGTACTTGTTTTGGGTGCCTTTGGTTGTGGTGCTTATCAAAATCCGCCTGTGCACATTGCTAAGCTGTTTAAGGAAATTTTGGCAGAGCCTGAATATAAAAATGCTTTTAAGAAGGTTGTTTTTGCTATTAAGCAGGACCATAATTCTGTAAGCGTCAATAATAAAACCTTAGTAGAGGTATTTAGCGAGGTTTTTGGCAATAATACTGTTAAGGATGCACGCAAGCTGCGTGTTGGCGATGTAGTGCGCCATTTTAAGCGTGAAACAGTTGCAGCCAGCTCTACTGATTATCTGTATAAGATTATTGCCTTTGCGGAGCACACTGAAACGGGCGAGAATCTGGTGATTTATCAAAGTCTGTATTCACCATTTAATATCTGGGCTCGTCCCTATGATATGTTCATGAGTGAAGTGGATCATGAAAAATATCCTGAAATCAAGCAAAGGTATCGTTTTGAGGCTTTAAGTGAGTTATAAATAAATGAGGCACGTGGAAGATACTCTGCGTGCCTTGTTCTGCTTACCTACAGATGCAGTACTAAATTTAAGCTAAATAAGTAGGTATAGTGTAAATTTTGTGGCAAAAAATCAAAATTTTCTTAGCAGGTAAATATACAAATAGGCTTCTAGTATGGTATACTGAAGTATAGACGTTAATTTTGAGGAGGGATCATATGAAACAAGATATGATTGTGATTTTAGATCTGGGCAGCCACGAAAATACCGTGCTTGCTCGTGCTATTCGTGCTTTGGGTGTATACAGTGAAATTTATCCCCATGACATTACTGTAGAAGAGCTGCGTGCTCTGCCTAATGTTAAGGGTATTATTATTAACGGAGGACCTAACAATGTTGTGGATGGCGTGTCTATTGACGTGGATCATGCAATTTACGAAGCAGGCTTCCCAGTAATGGCTGCAGGCCATGAAAAGGCTTTGTGCGAAGTGAAGCTGCCTGAATTTGGCAACGATGTAGAAGCTATTAAAGAAGCAGTTCGTGATTTTGTTTTCACCACCTGCAAGGCTGAAGCTAACTGGAATATGACCAACTTTGTAGCTGACCAAATTGAACTGGTTAAACGTCAGGTTGGCGACAAAAAGGTTCTGCTGGCTCTGTCCGGCGGTGTAGACAGCTCTGTTGTTGCTGCACTGCTCTTAAAGGCTATTGGCGATAACCTGATTTGCGTACACGTTAACCATGGCCTGATGCGTAAAGGCGAATCTGAGAGCGTAGTTGAAGTATTCAAAAACCAACTGAATGCAAACCTGGTTTATGTTGATGCTACTGAGCGTTTCCTGACTAAGCTGGAAGGCGTTGCTGATCCGGAAGCAAAACGTAAAATCATTGGCAGCGAATTCATCCGTGTATTTGAAGAAGAGGCTCGTAAGGTTGAAGGCGTTGACTTCTTAGGTCAAGGCACTATTTATCCTGATATTGTTGAAAGCGGTACCAAAACTGCTAAGGTTGTTAAATCTCACCATAACGTTGGCGGTCTGCCTGAGGACCTGCAATTTGAACTGGTTGAGCCCCTGCGTCAGCTGTTCAAGGACGAGGTTCGTGCTTGCGGCGTAGAGCTGGGTCTGCCTGACGAAATGGTATATCGTCAACCGTTCCCGGGTCCTGGTCTGGGCGTTCGTTGCCTGGGTGCTATCACCCGTGACCGTCTGGAAGCTGTTCGTGAAGCTGACGCTATCCTGCGTGAAGAGTTCCACAACGCTGGTCTGGACAAAAAGGTATGGCAATACTTCACCATCGTTCCTGATTTCAAATCCGTTGGTGTTCGTGACAATGCTCGTTCCTTCGAGTGGCCTGTAATCATCCGTGCCGTAAACACTGTTGATGCTATGACCGCTACCATCGAGCAAATCGAATGGCCGGTGCTGCTGAAGATTACTGATCGTATCCTCAAAGAGGTTAAAAACGTTAACCGCGTTTGCTACGATATGTCTCCTAAACCCAGCGCAACCATCGAGTGGGAATAATCCTCAATTAAATAAACCTTAAATCTAAACCGTCAAGGGTTGCTTAATGGCTGCCTTTGGCGGTTATTTTACTATTTGTTGACAATTTGCTGCTTACAGCATCAGTTGAATATGGTATAATATATAAGAAGAATTTTTATTTTTCAAAAATACAGTTGTGAACTTTTTATGACTTTTGCCGAGTGAGTGTAAAAGTATATAAATTTTCTTGACATTTGCTGTATTATGTGATAACATACTATACTACATCATTATTGAATTGCAGGTGTAAGTTGACAACAAATATTGCCGGGTCAGTGGTTGAACGGCGTATCTTGCTTATAATGAAGAGATGAAGCGCATCTCATGACAATAGACAAGGTCCTTGTGGTAAGAACCTTGTTTTTTTTGTCACGAGTGAATGTGCTGGCTTTTTTGTGTCTGATAATATATGAAGGGGTGAGGAATTACATGTTTAAACCGGTTCCCGTAGGCGATAGGACTCGGTACAGTTATGCAAGAATCAATGAAGTATTGCCGATGCCTCATTTGATTGACATCCAAAGAAAATCTTATCAGTGGTTTGTTGAAGAAGGCCTCAAAGAGGTTTTCCATGACATTTCTCCTATTAAGAATTTTGCTGGCAATCTGGAGCTGTACTTTGAAGACTTTGATTTAGGTAAACCTAAATATGGCGTTGAGGAGTGCAAGGAGAGGGATGAAACCTATTCTGCACCGATGAACGTTAAGGTTCGTCTTCTTTATAAGGATACTGGCGAGATGAGGGAGCACAGTGTGTTCATGGGCGATTTCCCGCTGATGACTGATACTGGTACCTTCGTAATCAATGGCGCTGAACGCGTTATTGTAAGCCAATTAGTACGTTCTCCTGGCGTATACTATGGCATTGAGATGGACCCCAGCGGCAAGAAGCTTTTCAATACCACTGTTATTCCTAACCGCGGCGCTTGGATTGAGTACGAGACTGATGTAAATGATGTTATTTACACTCGTGTTGATCGCAATAGAAAGCTTCCTGCAACTGTTTTACTTCGTGCATTGGGCCTGTCCTCTAATGACGAAATTATTGCATGCTTTGGCGAGCATCCTGCTTTGATGGCTACCTTAGAAAAGGATACCACCAAAAACAGAGATGAAGCGCTGATTGAAATCTATAAAAAAGTACGTCCTGGCGAACCGCCTAACTTGGAAAATGCTACTCAGATGATCGAGAATCTTTTCTTCGATAACAAACGTTATGATCTGGCTAGCGTAGGACGTTACAAGCTGAATAAAAAGCTTGGCTGGAAGGGTCGCTTAGAAGGCGTTGTTCTGGCTGAGGATCTTGTTAGTGCTGATGGCGAGCTTTTGGTTCGTGCAGGCAGCAGGGTTACTCTTGATGACATCAAGGCTATTGAGGAAAGTGGTGCATACGCAGAAAGTGGTATGAACTTCGTAAATATCATTCATCGTGATAAACCCATGAGATTGATGTTTACCCATGGCATTGATGAAAAGGAACGCACTGTTCGTCATGAAGACATTTTTGTTTCCTTTAACTATCTGCTGAACCTGATGGATGATTTTGGCACTAAAGATGACATTGACCATTTGGGCAACCGTCGTGTACGCTGCGTAGGCGAGCTGCTGCAAAACCAATTCCGCATTGGTATGGCTCGTGTAGAGCGTACTGTTAGAGAGCGTATGACCATCCAGGATATCGATGTTATTCAACCGCAAAATCTGGTTAACATCCGTCCTGTAGTTGCTGCTATTAAAGAATTCTTTGGCAGCAGCCAGCTGTCCCAATTTATGGACCAAAACAACCCGTTGGCTGAGCTGACTCATAAACGTCGTCTGTCCGCATTGGGCCCTGGCGGTCTGTCTCGTGAGCGCGCTGGCTATGAGGTTCGTGACGTTCATAACTCTCACTATGGCCGTATGTGTCCTATTGAGACCCCTGAAGGTCCTAACATCGGTTTGATTGGTTCTTTGTCCACCTTTGCTGTTATCAATAAATACGGCTTTATGGAAACTCCGTACCGTAGCGTTGATAGAGAAAATAATCGTGTAACAAAAGACGTTATCTATATGACCGCTGACGAAGAGGATAAGTACATTGTTGCACAGGCCAACGAGCCGTTGGATGAAAACGGTTACTTCCTGGGCGAACGTGTTACCGCTCGTTCTAAGGACGAAGTACTTTCCCTGTCTCCCTCTAAGGTAGATCTGATGGACGTTAGTCCTAAGCAGGTAGTATCTATTGCTACTGCGCTGATCCCCTTCCTGGAAAACGATGACGCTAACCGTGCTCTGATGGGTGCGAACATGCAGCGTCAGGCTGTACCTCTGCTGTGCACCCAGGCTCCTATTATCGGTACTGGTATGGAGTACAAGGTAGCAGTTGACTCCGGCGTTTGCGTATTGGCAAAACGTGCTGGTGAAGTTATCCGCGTTGTTGGCAACGAAATCCGTGTTCGTGCTGAGAACGGCGAAATTGATATTTATCCCTTACTGAAATTTAAACGCTCTAACCAAGGTACCTGCGTAAACCAACGTCCTATCGTATTCAAGGGCAATAAGGTTGTTGAAGGTCAGGTACTGGCTGATGGTCCTGCAACTGACCATGGCGAGTTGGCTTTAGGTCACAACGTAATCGTTGCTTATATGCCTTGGGAAGGCTATAACTACGAGGATGCTATCCTTCTGAATGAGGATTTGATTAAGGCTGATGTATTCACCTCCATCCACATTGAGGAGTATGATTGCGACGCTCGTGATACTAAGCTTGGTAAAGAAGAAATTACCCGCGAGATTCCTAACGTATCTGAAGAAGCACGTAAGGATTTGGATGAACGCGGTATTATCCGTATTGGTGCGGAAGTTCGTCCTGGCGATATTCTGGTTGGTAAAGTAACTCCGAAGGGTGAAACTGAGCTGAGCGCTGAAGAGCGTTTGCTGCGTGCAATCTTCGGTGAAAAGGCTCGTGAAGTACGTGACAGCTCTCTGAAGGTTCCGCATGGCGAGGCTGGTAAGATTGTTAGCGTTAAGGTATTCAGCCGTGAAAATGGCGACGACCTTCCTCCTGGAGTAAACGAGCAGGTTCGTGTACACATCGCTCAGAAGCGTAAGATTTCTGAAGGCGATAAGATGGCAGGTCGCCATGGTAACAAGGGTGTAGTTTCCCGCATCATGGCTCGAGAGGATATGCCCTTCCTGCCTAGCGGTGAGCCTGTACATATCGTACTGAACCCCTTGGGCGTACCTTCTCGTATGAACATCGGTCAGATTCTGGAGAACCATCTGGGCTGGGCTGCTCGCAGCTTGGGCATGCAGATTGAAAACGAGGCTAAAGGTCTTGTTGAAAGACTGACCAATGAGGATGGCGTTCAAGAGCCTTCCGTTAAGGAAAAGCTTGCTAAATATGGCTATGACGTAGAAAAATACGGCATGCCTGAAACTGTTGAAATTGATAAATTTGGTGACCAAAGCATTAAAGCTGTACAAATCGCTGTACCTGTATTCGACGGTGCTCATGAGCAGGATATTGCTGAAGCACTGGAGCTGGCTGGCATCGATAAGACTGCTAAGACCACTCTGTACGACGGCCGTACCGGCGAGCCCTTCGATAACAAGGTAACCGTAGGCTTGACCTATATGCTGAAGCTTCACCATTTGGTTGACGATAAAATCCATGCTCGTAGCACTGGCCCGTACTCCCTTGTTACCCAACAGCCTTTGGGTGGTAAGGCACAATTCGGTGGTCAAAGATTTGGTGAGATGGAAGTTTGGGCACTGGAAGCATACGGTGCCGCTTACACTCTGCAGGAAATCCTGACTGTTAAATCTGACGACGTTGTAGGCCGTGTAAGAACCTATGAGGCTATCGTTAAGGGTGAAAATGTTCCTGATCCTGGTATCCCTGAGTCCTTCAAGGTACTGGTTAAAGAGCTCCAGAGCATTGGTCTGGATATCAAGGTTCTCAACGAGGATGAGGAAGAAATTTCCCTGCGTGACGATGATGACGATGATATCGATAAGAGAGCAAGAGATGTAGGTCTGAACATTAGTGGCGAAATCGTAGAAGAGTCTGCTGAAAAGCCCGTTGATGACTATGCTGATAATGACGCTACCGAGGATCAAGGTGACGTAATTGCTGATCTGGGTAATTTCACTATTACTGATGGCAGCGATGACATTCTTGATTCTGATAATGAATAATAGAAGGGAGCGAGATATTCTTGTTAGATGTAAATAACTTTGTGTCTATGAGAATCGGTTTAGCTTCTCCTGACCAAATTAGAGCTTGGTCCTATGGCGAAGTAAAAAAACCGGAGACCATTAACTATAGAACCCTCAAGCCTGAACGTGATGGCCTGTTCTGCGAAAGAATCTTTGGTCCTACTAAAGACTGGGAGTGCCATTGCGGTAAATACAAACGCATAAACTACAAGGGTATCGTTTGTGATAAGTGCGGTGTTGAGGTAACTCGTGCCAAGGTTCGTCGTGACCGTATGGGTCACATCGAGCTGGCTGCTCCTGTATCCCACATCTGGTATTTCAAGGGTATTCCTAGCCGCATGGGCCTGATCCTTGATATTACCCCCCGTAACCTGGAAAGAGTACTGTATTTTGCAAGCTACATTGTTTTAGACCCCGGCGAAACTCCGCTGGCTAAAAAGCAACTGCTTAGCGAAAACGAATACATGGAAGCTCGCGATAAATATGGTGATGAATTTAAGGTTGGCATGGGCGCAGCTGCCATTAAGCAGCTGCTGGAGGAAATTGACCTGCAGGCTTTGACTAATGAGCTGCGTGCAGATGTTAAAGAATCCACCGGTCAACGTAAGGTTCGTGCTGTACGTCGTCTTGAGGTTTGCGAGGCATTCTTAAAATCCGGTAACCGTCCTGAATGGATGATTCTGGATGTAGTGCCCGTTATTCCTCCTGAGCTGCGCCCCATGGTGCAGCTGGATGGCGGTCGCTTTGCTACCTCCGATTTGAACGATCTGTATCGTCGTGTTATTAACCGTAACAATCGTCTGCAACGTTTGCTGGACCTTAATGCGCCTGATATCATCGTTCGCAATGAAAAACGTATGCTGCAGGAGGCTGTAGACGCATTGATTGATAATGGTCGTCGTGGCCGTCCTGTAACTGGTCCTGGCAACCGTCCCTTGAAATCCCTTTCTGATATGTTAAAGGGTAAACAAGGCCGTTTCCGTCAGAACCTGTTAGGTAAACGTGTTGACTACTCTGGCCGTTCTGTAATCGTAGTTGGTCCTGAGCTGAAGATGCATCAATGCGGTCTTCCTAAAGAAATGGCACTGGAGCTGTTCAAGCCCTTTGTTATGAAGCGCCTGGTAAACATCGGTGAGGCTACTAACATTAAGAGTGCAAAACGTAAGGTAGATCGTGCAGAGGCTATTGTTTGGGATGTACTGGAAGAGGTAATCAAAGAGCATCCTGTACTTTTGAACCGTGCACCGACTCTGCATAGACTTGGTATTCAAGCATTTGAGCCCATTCTGTCCGAAGGCCGTGCTATTAAGCTGCATCCTCTGGTATGTACTGCTTATAACGCTGACTTTGACGGTGACCAGATGGCGGTCCATCTGCCTCTGTCTCTGGAGGCTCAGGCTGAAGCACGTATGCTGATGATGTCTGTTAACAACATCCTGGCTCCTAAAGATGGTAAGCCTGTAGCAGTTCCTACACAGGATATGATTTTGGGTGCTTACTACCTGACCATCGTTAAGGAAGGTGCTAAGGGTGAGGGCAAACGTTTTAGCAGCGTTGAAGAGGCTCAGCTGGCATATTTCCACCAAGTAGTAGATTTACAGGCTTTAATCAAGGTTTATGTTCCTAACTCCGAAATCTTTGATGAACCCAGCAATGAGGGTGTAAGCCTGGTAACCACCACTGTAGGTAATACCATTTTCAACGGCGAGCTGCCTGTGGAAATGCGTTACTATCATAAAGAAAAGGATGCCAACGGCAAAGAAGAATGGCATCTGGGTAAACTGATTGACAAGGGCGAGATGGGTAACCTGGTAGCTAAGGCTCACAAGCTGTATGGCAACCTTGGTACTGCAGAGGTCCTGGATATCGTTAAAAAGATGGGCTATGATAATGCTTGTAAAGCAGGTATCTCCATCGCTACCTCTGATATTCAGATTCCTGCTGAAAAAGCAGAAATTCTGGAAGCAACCGAGAAAGAGGTCGACAAGGTTGAGCGTTTGTTCCGCCGCGGCTTAATGAGCGAGGACGAACGTTACCGTAAGGTTGTAGCTTTGTGGACCGAAACTACTGATAAAGTTACCGATAAGCTGATGGCTAGCACCATGGACAAGTTCAATCCTGTTTACATGATGGCTAACTCTGGTGCCCGCGGTAACAAACAACAAATCCGTCAGCTGGCTGGTATGCGTGGTTTGATGGCTGACCCGTCCGGTCGTATCATTGACCGTCCTATTAAGGCAAACTTCCGTGAAGGTCTGACCATCTTGGAATACTTTATTTCTACTCACGGTGCTCGTAAAGGCTTGGCCGATACTGCACTGCGTACTGCTGACTCCGGTTACCTGACTCGTCGTCTGGTAGACGTTGCACAAGACGTAATCGTTCGTGAAGATGACTGTGATATTATCGGCATGAATCTTGTTAAAGAGCGTAACCGTCTGGCTAAGGCTGTTCTTGGCTGCAGCAACAACAAAATCCGTGAAAAAGTACTGGGTCGCACCCTGGCATCCGGTATCATGGATGAAGCTGGCAATTTAATTGCTGAAGCAGATACTAACGTTTCTGAGGATTTGTTCAACAAGCTTCTTGAGGCTAAGGTTGAAGAAATCAATCTCTACAGCACCGATGATATGAATGGTGATGAGGTTGAAGCAGTTCGTATCAACATCAGCGAGGAATATGCTCATAATGTTATGAAAGAAGCAATGATGCACAATTTCAACGGCAAGGCTGCTGCTGCTAATATCGTAAATGCTGAAGGTGTGGTTCTCCTTGCCGAAGGTCAAGAGGTAACCGAAAGAATTATCGACGGTATTTTGGCTGACAACACTGTAAAAGAAATTCGTGTACGCAACAACAATATTTCCGGTATTGAGGTTGAAGCAATCGTTGAAGGAAAAACTGTTGTTGAAAAGCTGTACGATCGCATTATTGGTCGTAACCTGGCAGAGGATATTTGCGATGAAAATGGCGAAGTTCTCTATCATATTAACGAATATGTTACCGATGCAATGGCAGAGCGTATTTGCAAGCTGCGTACTAAGGTTAAGATTCGCAGCGTATTGACCTGTAAATCTAAATACGGCGTATGCCGTAAGTGCTATGGCCGCAACCTGGCAACTGGTAAGAATGTTGATGTAGGTGAGGCAGTAGGTACTATTGCAGCTCAGTCCATCGGTGAACCTGGTACTCAGCTGACCATGCGTACCTTCCATACCGGCGGCGTTGCAGGCGGCGATGATATTACTCAAGGTCTGCCTCGTGTCGAAGAGCTGTTTGAGGCTCGTAAGCCTAAGCATCCTGGTATGCTGGCGGAAAACAGCGGTATCGTTCACATCATTGATGAGGGTGGCTCTCGTCGAGTAGTGATTACTGGTGCTGATGGTTTAGGCCAAGAATACTTCATTCCTTATGCTGCTAAGCTGTCCGTTGTTGAAGGTCAAAGCGTTTCTAAGGGCGATCGCCTGACTGAGGGCTCTCTCAATCCTCATGACGTATTGCGTATTAGTGGCGTGAAGGCTGCTCAAAACTATCTGGTATCCCAGGTAGTAGGCGTATACAAATCTCAAGGTGTAGGTATTAACTCCAAGCATATTGAGGTTATGGTACGTCAAATGATGCGCAAAATCCGCATCGATGAATCCGGTGATACTACAATGCTGCCGGGTGAGGATGTTGATGTTGCAGAATTTGAAGAACAGAATACAGAGATGCTGGAAACCGGAAAAGCTCCGGCAGAAGGTCATCCTATTCTTCTTGGTATCACCAAGGCTTCTCTGGCAACCGATTCCTTCCTGTCTGCTGCGTCCTTCCAAGAAACCACTCGCGTGCTCACCGATGCTGCTATCAAGGGCAAGGTTGACCCGCTGCTTGGTCTCAAAGAAAACGTTATCATTGGTAAGCTGATTCCGGCAGGTACTGGCATGAGCCGCTACCGTGACATCAAGGTTAAATTTAATCTTGACCATCCGGAAGAATAAGCCAATATAAATTAAGCTGCTAAGTGCAGTGCTCCCTCGGGAGTGCTGCCTAGCAGCTTTTTTGTTATGCAAAATACGGGAAAAGCTTAGCTTTTGCTTTATCACTTTCTATAAACATGCTATAATAAAACAAAAACTATGGAGAAGAATAATGCTTATAAAAAAGTTTCCTACACCTACTAGAATTGATTATGTTCCTTCACCCTATGAGCCTGATGAAGACGGTGTACAGGACGTTGGCTACAAGCTGGGCTTTATGAGTGATGGCCGTGGCTATCGCTTAGAGTGCTGGCGTATGGATGACATGCTGATGATTACTGTTATGTTTTCTGATTTAGGCTTAGAAGGCTATAAGCGTGAGGATATGGCACTTGTATTAGAGGGCGAAGGCTTAGTTGAGTTTGTTGGTCAACGCAGACCTATGCAGGCATCTCGTACAACCGATGATGCTGGAAATTCTGTTTGGGCAATCAACATGATGCTGCATAATAATAAGGAAAAGCTAGCAGAGCTTGCATTGGAGCTTAATAGCTATCGTTCCTTTGGCTTAAAATAATTGGAGGTAAGATTATGGAAAAAGAACGTTGTAATGAAGAAAATTGCACCTGTCCCAAAACAACCTGTCCTCGTCATGGCAAATGCTGCGAGTGCATTATGAATCATCGTGGAAATGATTCTCTTGTATTTTGCATGAGGAATATTGCTGCTAAACAGAAATAAAATTAAGGCTGTCGGTATTTTGCGCCGACAGCCATTATTATTTTTAGCGTATTGTTTAAGATTTATTTAAGATAAGTGGCGTAATGTTAAAAGAATAAAGCTGATAAAGAGGTGAGTAGCAGATGAAAATATTATTAGCTGAGGACGATTTAAATTTAGGCAAGCTCCTTAGTATTATGCTACGCAAGCGAAATATAGCTGTAACCTGGGTTACTGATGGCAAAGAGGCCTATGAAAAGGTTTATAGCGATGGCTATGATGTAATCGTACTTGATTGGATGATGCCATGCATAAGTGGTATAGAGCTGTGCAAAAGGCTGCGTGAAGAGGAGTATCAGGGCAATATTTTGCTGCTTACGGCTAGGGATACTGTTGCTGATAAGGTTCAGGGCTTAAATGCCGGTGCGGATGATTATTTGGTTAAGCCTTTTGATATGGAAGAGCTGGTAGCTAGGCTTAATGCACTTGGTCGTCGTAAAACACAATACGTAGAAAATAATATTAGATATGGAGATTATGTTTTGGATGCTGGAACCTATTGCCTTGTATATAAGGATGACAGAGTGGAGCTGCGTCCTAGGGAATATAAGCTTTTAGAAATGCTTTTACGCAACAAGGGTCATGTTATGCCTAGAGAGGTGCTTCAGGACAGAATCTGGGGCTTAGAAAGCAATGTAAGCGACAATAATCTTGATGTGCATATCCGTATGCTACGTAAAAAAATAATGGAGCTAAACAATGAGGAGCTCATAAAAACTATGCGTGGAGTGGGGTACTATGTGGAATGATGCCTTTGAAGGGCTGCGCAGAAGGCTGACAATAATTTATACTGCTATTTTTAGTACCATAATTATTGCTATCCTAGGAGCGGCCTATACCTTTATTTGGTGGGAAATCGCCAGCCATGAAAAGGAGGAGCTGGTGGCGCAGGCTTACCATGAGGCGGAGGAATGGCTTAATAGTGGCGAGCTTCCCTGCTCACAGACATCGCTTAAGGATGGAAGCATGTTTGCTTACTTTGTTACCATGGATAATAAAAACGTTATTTTAGAGCAGCTTGGCAGTGGTCCGGAGGGACGAGCTATTTATAGTCATAAAAATGATTGGCCTAAGGAGCTGGAAAGTACTAGAATTTTAAGAATGCATGGTGTGGATAATAATGCTTCAAACGAGCGATATAGATATCTTTCAGCAGTGGTACCAGTCAAAAAGGATAAGACTGTTATAGGCAAGCTATATATGTTCAAAAATATTGAATTTTATTATAATGCTGCCTATAAGACGCTGTTTATATTGCTTTGTATAGCCTTTATGCTCGTATTAGGTGCTTGTGGTATAAGCTATTGGTTAGCAGGAATTAATATAAGCCCCATAAAGAATATGTACGAAAAGCAAAAGCAGTTTACAGCAGACGCTTCTCATGAAATGAGAACTCCCTTGTCCGTAATGAAGCTGGCAGTAACAGCATTACAGGAAGATGAAGAGAGCAGGTACAGCAGCTTTGCCAATGATTCACTACAGATGCTTGGAAATGAGGTAAACAGCATGAGTAGGCTAATCCAAAGGCTTATGGAGCTGGCACGAGGTGAGCAGGCTGATGAGCCCTTGCTTTGGGAGCGTATGGACTTAAGTGGCTTGTGTGATGCTGTTAATATGCAAATGGAGCTATTGGCCAAAAATAAGGATATAGAGCTGGCCAGCTTTATAGAGCCCAATCTTTACTTACGTGGTGATGGGGAAAGTATAAAACGATTATTAGTAATTTTATTGGATAATGCCATAAAGTATTCTCCTTGTAACAGCAAAATAACGCTGCATCTCTTTAAAAACAATAAACATATAAGAATTGAGGTTGCCGACGAAGGCGAGGGTATTAAAGACGATGATAAAAAGCGTGTATTTGACCGCTTTTACAGAGTTGATAAGGCACGCAGCCGCAGTCAGGGTGGCTTTGGTTTAGGACTTTCCTTGGCACAGGAAATTGCTAAGCAGCATGGCGCAGTAATAACAATTAAGGATAATAAACCCAGTGGTACAATTATGCAGGTTACATTCAAAACGATAATATCTTAAATAAAGATGAAGGCCTCCTTCAAGCTGTATTAAGAATGCAGGTATATACTTGCAGTTAACAGAATTAAGGAGGCTTTTTTATGCATAGAAAATATTGGGTGCTTTTATTGTTTATGGCACTGCTGCTTTTATTTGCTGGTAACGATAGTCTATTGATTACAGATAATGTAGAAGCTAATTATGCTTTAACTGCAAAGGAAATGGTTCTTAGTAATGATTGGCTATCGCCACAAATATATGGTCACTATTGGTTTGATAAGCCGATATTTTTTTATTGGCTTACAGCTTTAGGCTTTAAGATTTTTGGCTTTACAGAGTTTGGTGCACGCTTTTTTCCTGCTCTACTTGGTCTGGGAGGGTTGGCACTGGCTGCATATGGAGGAAAAAGGCTGTATAATGAACGGACAGGCTGGTTAAGCGGCTTTGTTCTATTAACGAGCCTAGAGTTTTTTCTTATTAGTAAATCCATTATAACTGATGCAGCTTTATTTTTATTTTTTAGTGCAACGCTTTTGTTTTTCTATTTAGGCTATCGCGATGGTTTAGCAAGGGACTGGTATTTGATGTATGCTAGCTCGGCTCTTGCTGTTTTGACTAAGGGACCAATTGGGGTGCTGCTTCCCGGACTTGTTATAATTATATTTTTGTTGTGGAAACAGGATTGGCAAATAATTAAGCGTTGTAAATTATTTACAGGCTTGAGTCTATTTTTATTATTGGCAATGCCATGGTATATAGCTATGTATCAGCTGCATGGCGAAAATTTTATCAATATGTTTTTTGGTGTGCATAATTATTTGCGAGCAACAGTATCTGAACATCCTAGGGATAATGTTATTTATTACTATACACTTGTCAATTTGCTGGCACTTTTTCCATGGAGCTTTTTATTGCCGTGGGTTTTATGGAAAAAGCATCGTGAAGGAAAGTGGCACTTAGCAGATAGAGAGCTGTTTCTAATTATATGGAGTGTTACGATTTTCGTATTTTTTCAATGTATGGCAACCAAGTATATAACCTATACCTATCCGCTTTTGTTTCCTATGGCAATTGTAATTGCTCATCTGTTAGATAAGTATGGAGATAATGGCTGTAATAATATTTATAGAACCTGTATAGGTGGATTTTTTGCTTTAGTATTGACTGCAGCATGGATACTTGGCAATAAAGAGGTGCTGGAGCTACGAGAGCTGTATTTACTGCCACTAAGCCTTATTGTTGGAACAATATGCTATCGTCTGCTTGATTTGGCAGGACGTAGTAAAATGGTTGGCATAGGAATATTATGCTGGTGCTTTTATTTAGCCTTAATTTATTCAGTGGCTATTTCTTTAACAGAAAAGCGGTCAGCTAAGGATTTAGGAATACTGCTACAGCAGGATGAAGCCAAAATAGTTTGCACCTATGGCTCTTACCCAACATCAGCGGTTTTTTATAGTAATAAGCTATTATATAGGCTAGTAAATAAAAATTCTGTATACAGTTACTTGCCCAGAAAAATGTCCTGGAGCAGCAAAAACGTTATGCCCTATAAAATACTGGAAAGCAAGGAATATAATCAGGTAGTAGTAAAAAATAAATATTTTAATGAGTTTAAAAGGCAAAATAAGGAGCAATGGAGTGTAGTTGGCAGCGTTCAGGATTGGATGTTACTAGAAAAGAAAAAATGTTAAAAAAGTGCTTGCATTTTAAAAATAAAGTGCTATAATAACGTACATAAGTAAATATTGAGTGGATGATGCATATGGGAGAAGGCAATGCCTACCGAAGGAGCAAAACTCTCAGGTGCTTTTTAAAAAAGCGTAAACCGTATGTGGACACAACTCTGGAGAGTCCCTTGAATGGGCGCCGAAGGTGCACGGATGGAAATCCATCCTTATCTCTCAGGCCAAAGGACAGAGAATGCTTACGTTATGGTATTATTATTTTGTATTACCGTTGCGTCATTGACTTTCCTACCAGAGTATATTTGATATACTCTGGTTTTTTATTTACTTGATATCATTCTTATTTAAAGGGAGAGAGAAGTATGTTAGAAATTTTGACTCAAATCAACACATTTGTATGGGGACCTCCCCTGTTGCTGCTGCTAGTAGGTACCGGTATGTATTTGACCTTCAGACTGCATTTACTGCAGGTTTTCAATCTGCCGTCTGCCTTAAAGCTTATTTTCTGTGCTAAGAGTGATGGTCATGGTGACGTTTCCAGCTTTAGAGCTTTATGTACTGCACTTGCTGCAACTGTTGGTACTGGTAATATCGTAGGTGTTGCTACTGCTATTAAGGCTGGTGGACCTGGTGCATTGTTCTGGATGTGGCTGGCAGCATTCTTTGGTATGGCTACTAAATATTCTGAATGTCTGCTTGCTGTAAAATATCGCTCCGTAGATGCTAATGGCAATATTGCCGGTGGTCCTATGTACTACATTGAAAAGGGCTTAGGTGAAAAATATCGTCCGTTGGCAATTATGTTTGCTTTATTTGGTATTCTGTGTGCATACTTTGGCATTGGTACCTTTGCTCAAGTAAACTCCATCGTTGAGATTACTCACATTTCTGCAGGTATCCCCGTTATCTACACCGGTATTGCTCTTACTGTATTGGTAGCAGCTGTAACCATTGGCGGCTTACGTTCTATTGCAAATGTTGCTTCTAAGGTTGTTCCTACTATGGCATTGCTGTACTTTTTAACTACTGTTGGTATTTTGATTTGTTTTGCTGACCAAGTTCCCAATGCTATTAAAATGGTTATTGATAGTGCCTTTAATGAAACTGCAGCTCAAGGTGGTTTCCTGGGTGCAAGCGTTATGCTGGCTATGCGTAGCGGTGTTGCTCGTGGTGTATTCTCCAACGAATCTGGTTTAGGTAGTGCTCCTATTGTTGCTGCAGCTGCAAAAACTAAATGGGCTGCAGAGCAAGGCCTTGTTTCTATGACCGGTACCTTTATTGATACCATCGTTGTCTGCACTCTGACTGGTTTAACTTTGATTGTTACTGGCGTATGGTGTGGTCCTTTAAATGGCGCTGCAATGACTGAATGTGCATATAACATGGCATTCCCTGGCTTTGGCAGCATACTGCTTTTGGTTGCACTGGTGCTTTTTGCCTTCACTACAATTCTTGGCTGGAACTACTATGGCGAGCGCTGCACTGAATATCTCTTTGGTGTTAAAGCAATTATGCCTTACCGCATTATCTTCATTATGCTGATTGCTAGCGGTCCCTTCATGAAACTGGAGGAAATATGGGTATTGGCAGATATTGTTAATGGCTTGATGGCAATTCCTAACTTGATTGCGCTTTTGGCGTTGTCCGGTGTTGTTGTTGCTGAAACCAAGGCTTATCGTAAGCATCTGGCAGAAAACAAAAAATAATTATTTGCTTCTATAAAAAAGACCGTCACAATTATTATTGTGACGGTCTTTGTGTTTTTAGCTATAGTGGTGATAATTGTCAAAATCATGTAGCATTAAGGTTTTGCTAGGATAAGTACTTTTAATGCATTTGTTATGGGATTTTGTTTGAATGATTGCAGATTATCAGTATTAATATCTTAGGTAGCTAATGCTTGATTATATTTTCAAAGTTAATCATATCCTACATTTTTTCCATAAAACGAGAAAACAGCCTGCAGGGGATGTGCAGGCTGTTTCTCTTAGGAAAGCTGTTTATGATGAATTTGATGGGAAGGGTGTAACAAGTCTTCCTTGCTACACTCATAGTATACTACATTGTTATGACAGAAAAAGGGCATAGCGTTGAAGAAAATGTGAAAAATTCATCATAAATGGATATATGACGATTTATGATG